>Ga0196970_1000332_pt1 | contig 61531 bp, 41 predicted proteins | sample S1v_513CmetaG_FD_148672 | JGI IMG/M metagenome (GOLD analysis project Ga0196970, IMG submission 148672) | Soil microbial communities from Anza Borrego desert, Southern California, United States - S1+v_5-13C | ecosystem: Environmental > Terrestrial > Soil > Desert | place: USA: California...
AGAAGAAGAAGCTGAAGGTGTTGAGGTCGCCGAAGGTGCCGGCCTTCTTGCCGTTCAGCTCGGCGTCCATCGATTCGCAGTTGTCCTCGATGAAGTACAGGCCGTGCGCGTCGGCGAAGGCGCGCATAACGTCCAGCGCCGCCGGGTTGCCGAGAATCGACACCGCGACGATGGCGCGCGTCTTGGGCGTCAGCGCCTGTTCCAGCTTGGAGACGTCCATGTTGAGCGTGTCCAGCTCGACGTCGACGAATCGCAGCCTCAGCCCGTACTGCTGGAGCGGGTGGTAGGTGGTGGCCCAGGAGATGGCCGGAACGATCACCTCGTCGCCACGCTGGAGCGGCCGGTCCTTCTTGTAGAACAGCGCGGCCACGGCCACGAGGTTGGCTGAGGATCCGGAGTTCACCATGACGCCGTGCCGCATGCCGAAGTAGGCGGCGAACTCGCGCTCGAACGCGGCGACCTGCTCGCCCATGGTGAACCGGCCTGACGCGATGACGCGCTGCATCGCCTCGATTTCTTCCGATCCCCAAGACGGGGCGGCCAACTCGTAGAACATGACTTCGATTTCTCCTTGCGATCCCCGGGACGGCTCAGAAAGGACCGCGGAACTGCGTCTGGTAGGCAAGCTTCGCGCGCTCCGGATCGGGCCGCCATCCGGAAGACCGCGGCCGGACCATGGCATGGACGGTAGCGGCGATCGTGCCCGGGTTGGGGTAGAACTGCGCCTCCAGCGGTGGCGACGGCGGGCAGGACGTCGGCGCGAAGCCGATGCGCTTGACGGCGATGCCGGCATCCGGCCCCGCACGCTCCAAAACGCCGGCGATGATTTCCGCCCCGGCGCCGCAGGCGGTCCAGCCGTTATCGGCAACCAGCAGGTGGCGCGTGCGGCGTGCCGATTCGACGATGGTGTCGACGTCCAGCGGCGTAAGCCAGATCGGGTCGATGACTTCCGCCGTGATGCCGACCTCGGCCAACAGCTCGCGCGCGCGCAGGCACTCCACGACCATGTTGGAGATGCCGACCACGGTGATGTCGTCGCCCGGCGCCACGACGCGCGCCTTGCCGGGCGGCACCTCGTACGGCGCTTCCGGGACGTAGGCTTCCGTCGGATAGAGCAGCCGGTGCTCCATGAAGACGACGGGATTGTCGTCGCGGATGGCGGCGATCATGCAGCCCTTGGCGTCGTACGCGTTCGACGGCGCCACCACCTTGAGCCCCGGCACATGCATGAACATGGAGTGCAGCGCCTGGCTGTGCTGCGCCCCCTGCCCCCACGACTTGCCGATCATCGAGCGCACGACCATCGGCACGCTCACGGTCCCGCCGTACATGTAGCGCGCCTTGGCGGCGATGTTGACGAGCTGGTTCATGCACAGCAGCAGGAAATCCATGCGGATGTGCGTGTGCACCGGACGCATGCCGGACATGGCCGCGCCGATCGCGACGCCGGTCATGGCATCTTCCGACAGCGGCGTGGTGAACACCCGCTCCGGCCCGAACTCGTCCAGCAGGCCGCGGGTGGAGCCCTGGATCGCCTTGTGATCGTCGACGTCGAGGCCGAACACGAAGACGTTCTCGTCACGCCGCATCTCCTGCGCGAAGGCTTCGCACAGGGCGTCGACGTAGCGCAGCAGGCGCCCCTCAGGCGTAGACGTGGTCATAAAGGTCCTCGGGATCCGGGAAGGGCGTCTCTTCGGCGAAGGCGAAGGCCTCGGCGACCGTACGGGCGATCGCGGCGTCAATGCGTTCGACCTCGGCAGGGTTCAGCAGGCCGGCCAGACGCGCCACCTGATCGTTGGCGACCCAGGGCGCCAGTTCGGCGGCGGGCCGGTAGCCCTGGTCGTAGTCCCGGTTGGGACCGACGTGCTCCTGCCACCGGTAGCACGCCACCTCCAGGAAGGCGGGGCCACCGCCCGCGCGCATGGCGCCCACGGCGGCCTTGGCGGCGTTGCGCACAGTGAAGACGTCGCCGTCGGTCAGCTTTTCCGCTGGGATGCCGAAGGTGGCGACGCGTTCGGTCAGACGGTCGGTGGCCCAGCGCTTGGACAGCGGCTCGTGGATGGCGTAGCCGTTGTTTTCGCACACGAACAGGATCGGCAGCTTATGGAGCGCGGCGAAGTTCAGCGATTCATAAAAACAGCCCTCCTCGCTGGCGCCGTCGCCGAGGAAGCAGGCGACCACCGCCCCGGTCTTCCGGCGCCTGGCGGCCAGCGCGAAGCCGGTGGCCACGGGGATCGAGGTGCCGACCACCGCCGAGGCGCCGATGACGCCGGCCTGCATGTCGACCAGATGCATGGAGCCACCGCGCCCCTGGGCGCAGCCGGCTCTCTTGCCGTACATTTCGGCGATCATCGCCTTCAGATCGCCGCCTTTAGCGAGGTAGGCGGCGTGGCCGCGGTAGGTGATCGACACGCGGTCGCGCGGCTCCAGGGCGTCGCACACGCCAACCGAGATGAACTCCTGTCCGATCGACAAATGGACCGGGCTCTTGATCTTGTCCGACGGGTAGACCCGCGCGATCTCCTCCTCGACAACCCGGATCAGGCGGAGCGTCCGGTAAAGATGGGAAAGCGTTTCAGGGCGCACGTCTCCGGGTAGGGAGGACTGTGGCATTTGAACCTCGGTCGTGGAATCGCGCGCAGTATGATTTCCAAAAGTTTATACACGGTATACCGCCGTCGGCTGCACGGAAATGCCGCCAAGCGGATCGTTCAATCGCACTCACCCTCCATGCGGGCGCGATACGCGCGATGGAAGGCATGGATCCGCGCCTCGTTAGCGCCCGGCACGGCCGGACGGACCGCCTGACGGATCCCCTGCTGCACGGTTTCGCAGATCGCGCGGTCCTCGTCCAGAACCCGCCAATTGACGTCCTTCAGCGCGTCCTCGACATGGCGGCGTACGGCACCGTCGCGCTTCTCGGCGGCGGACAGGAATAGGCGGAAACGCAGCTCGCACCGCCCCGGCGCCACCGGGTCATAGGTCTGGACGCTCAGCATGGCGCCATGCGTGATGCCGAGCGCCAGATTGGGAAAGATCATGACATTGTCGTAGTCGCGGTGCCGGTCGGTGCGCGTCAGGCCAAGATGTTTGACCAAGCCGTTCCAGTACCGTTCGCCGGTCTCGGATAGCGTGGCGATTCCGCGCGAGTGCTCGCCCGCCTCGGCGACCTCCCAGACCGGCTTGAAGAACGGCTTGAAGGTCTCCGGATGGACGCTGGCAACGTGGTAGACCTCCAGCACGCTTTCGACACCGATCTTCCAGTTGGTCGTCCATGGCATGGTCCGGTCGTCGAAGCGGTCGACGAACATCCCAGAAGCGTGGTCTAGGATCGGTCCGTACGCCCCCAGGTGCTCGTCCAGCGACGGCCCGCCCGGCTCCAGCCGCACGAAGACGAAGCGCCCGCGCGTCGCCACCTCGAAGCGCCTGAGCGCCAGAGCCTCACGCTGCACCCGGTCATAGCCGAAGAAGGCCTCGTTGCCCGGAATGCCCACCGGCACACCGTCGCCGTTGTAGGTCCAGCCATGGTAGGGGCAGGTCAGCCGCGCGTTGCCGCAGGGCTTGTCGTGGATTTTGGCGAAGCGGTGCGAACAGACGTTGTGCAGGGCGCGCAACTCGCCGCCGATGTTGCGCACCGTCACCGAGGTTCCGGCCAACTCGACCGTGATGAAATCGTTTTCGGCACGCAGGTCGTCGGTGAAGCCGGCGAACAGCCAGCAGCGCCGAAAGATGCGCTCCATCTCGCGCTCGAACACCGCCGCGTCGTGGTAGGCGGCAGGTGCAATGGCCTCCTCCAGCCCTGGAGGCGTGGCTGTTGCCGGCGTATCAACCATTTGGACACCCCCTGGATCTAGCATCGGCGCCGCTCTCCTGTTACGCCTGGGGGAGTTCGGGATTCAAGACTTGCCATCGGATGCGACAAAGGGCCGGGGCGGTGGAAGACGGAGGGACCATGGTGAAGGCTGTCGTCGAGGGCGTGCGGATCGCTGGCGTCCGGGCCGCCGTGCCGCAACGTCGCCATTCCTTCCTGGCGGATCCCGCCCCCTTCACCATCGAGGATGCGGAGAAGCTGTGCGCCTCCACCGGCGTGCGCGAGCGCCGCATCCTGCCCCCCCACCTGTGCGCCTCCGACCTTTGCGTGGCAGCGGCAAAGGGGCTGCTGGATCAGCTGGGGTGGGATCCGGCCAGCATCGATGTGCTGGTCTTCGTCTCGCAGGATGCCGACTACAACCTGCCGGCCACCGCCTGCGTCATGCAGAAGCGGCTGGGCCTGTCGACCTCGGCAGCCTGTTTCGACGTGGCGCTCGGCTGTTCCGGCTTCATCTATGGTACCTGGATCGCCTCGCGCCTGCTCTCCGGGTTGGTGCCGGAACCGGGGCGCGGCCGGGCGCTGGTGCTGTGTGGCGACACCTCCTCGCGTCACCTGCGCCCCGACGACCGCTCGACGCTGCCGCTGTTCGGCGACGCCGGCAGCGCGACGGCGCTGGAGCGATCCGACGCCGCGCCGCCCATGCACGTGGTGGTGGGCACCGACGGCGCCGGCGCGCCGCACATCCGCATCAAGGCCGGCGGCCGCCGCCACACGCTGGTGCCGCCTGGCACGCCGCGCACGGCGGAGGAGGAGGCGCAGCTCTTCCACGACGCCCGCCTCACGCTCAACGGGGCCGAAGTCTTCGCCTTCACGCTGAAGGCCGTGCCGCCGCTGGTGAAGGAGGTGTTGGCGCTGGCCGGTGCCGGGGTGGCCGACGTGGATTGGGCCGTGCTGCACCAAGCCAACAAGTTCATGCTGGACCACCTGCGCAAGAAGACCGGCTTCCCGGAGGAGCGCTTCGTGGTGGACATGGCGGAGTTCGGCAACACCTCCTCCGCCTCTATCCCGCTGGCGATCAGCCACCGCCTGGGCGAGGATCTGTCGGCGCAGTGCCGCAAGCTGCTGATGGCCGGGTTCGGTGTCGGCTGGTCTTGGGGCGCGATCGTCACCGACGTCGGCCCGATTCCGCCTGCACAGGTGGTCGAGATCCCGGACGACTGGCCGGCGATGGTGGTGTGAGCGGAGGACGCCATGAATTCGCCGTTATCCAATGCCCTGGTCAATCCGATGGACCTCACCGGGCGACACGTCCTGGTGACCGGCTCCTCCTCCGGCATCGGCCGCGCCACCGCGGAATTGCTGGCCCGCCTCGGCGCGCGGGTGACGCTCGGCGGGCGCGACCGCGGCCGGCTGGAGGAGACACTCGCCACCCTGTCCAGCACCGGCCACCGTGTGGCTCCGTTCGAGCTCACCGACCTGGACGGGATCCCCGGCTGGATAAGGGGATTGGCGGAAGCGGGCGGCCCGCTTGACGGCGTGGCGCACTGTGCCGGCATTCAGGAGACGCGGCCGATTCGCTCCTTCGACCGGGCGTTCTTCGACCGTATTATCGACACCAACCTAGGCAGCGCCCTGGCCCTCGCCAAAGGTTTCCGCCAGAAGGGGGCGCATGCCGAACAGGCGGCGCTGGTGTATGTCTCCTCCATCGCCGGGCAGATCGGCACCCCCGGCAACGTCGTCTACGCGGCCAGCAAAGGCGGCGTGCAAGCAGCCACCAAGGGGCTCGCCCTGGAACTGCTGCGCGACAACATCCGCGTCAACTGCGTGGTGCCCGCGCTCGTCGAGACGGAGCTGGTGCGTCAGGCGCGCGTCAAGCTGACCGAGGAGCAGTTCGCCAAGATGGTCGAGCGTCAGCCGATGGGGCTCGGTCAGCCCGAGGACGTCGCCTCCGCCATCGCCTTCCTGCTGTCCGGCGCCAGCCGCTGGATCACTGGAGTGCTGCTGCCGGTCGACGGCGGCGCGCTCGCCTATTGAGGCCTGCCATGAGCCTGTTCCGCTTCCGCCGTCCGGTTCTCGATGACGCCGCCATGCTCTTGGACTGGCGCAAGCGGCCGGACGTCACGCGCTGGATGTTCACCGACGTCGACCATGGCGTCGAGGAACAACGCGCATGGCTGAAGCGCTGCGAGACGCGCGAGGACATGCGGCATTTCGTCATCGAGAACGAGGAGCGCCCGGTCGGCTATCTCGCCTTCGCGCAGGTCGACCGCGTCAACCGGCACTGCTCGACCGGCCACTACTTCGCTGATGCGGAGGATCGCCGTCGGCTCGGCGGCTACATGCACACCTTCATCATGGACTACGCGTTCTACGCGCTCGACATGAACAAGGTGGTGAATTCGTTCATGGCGGGCAACGCCAAGGTTCTGAGGCTCCAGTCGATCCTGCACTACCGGCTGGTAGGTGTGTATCGCGAGCACATCATCAAGTATGGGCAGTGGCATGACGTGCATGTCTACGAGATGCTGCGGCGCGAGTGGGAAAGCCATCCCCACCCCTTCCCGCGGAATGTCACGCTGACTGCCTACGATCCGGGCTGAAGCCCTTCCGACAGCGCGCGGGCAATGCGCACCGCCCCGTATCCGTCGATGAGTCCGGCGGCCCGCTGCGCCATCCCGTGACGGCGCTTCGCGTCGGCCCACAGCGCCAACGCCAGACCGGCGATGAGCGCCGCATGGTCGCCTTCGCGAGCGTCCAGCACGGCGCACCAGCCGAGTCCCGCGGCCTCGGTGGCGGCCGGCACCTGGTTGTCAGCAACGACGACGAGCAGTGTCGGCACGGCGAGTGCGGCCAATTCCGCCGTCGTGCCGCCGCCAGCCGACACCGCAAGTCCTGATTCGACCATGAGCATGCCCATGTTGGGCGCATCGACGTGCACCTCAATCCGGTTGCCGAAGCGGCGCGCGACCTCGGCAAGGGCATTGGCGCGCGGGTTGCTGCCGCCGACCACGGCGATCAGCCGCACGCCTTCTGGTAGTGCAGGCGCCAGCCGTTCAATGCAGGGGCCGGTCAACCCCAGCGGATCGGCCCCTCCCAAGGTGAGCAAGAGTCCTCGGCGTTCCGTGAGAGGACGGCGCGGCATCGCGGCGGCATGCCGGATCTCGCGCCGCAGAGCGGCGTAGGATGGCCCCAGCAACAGCCGGGCGCCGGGCGCGATCCGCTCGTACGGCAGACGGCCGGCCTGCGGTGCGGAATTGACGACGAGGTCGGCGTGCAGCATCGATCGATCAGCAAGGTCGTCCCAGGCAAGCACGCGGCACCCCGCCGCCTTCAGCCCGGCGCGGTAGCCTTCGTCGAAATGATAGCCGTCGAGCACGACGGCGTGTGCGCCTTCCGCGCCGATCAGGGCATGCAGTGCCCGCAGGTCGGCCGGCCCGCCGGCCGGTCCGGGCAGTCGGGTGCGGCGGAAACCTTCGGCATCCAGCCGGGCGTCGACGGCGTCCGTACTCTCCGCAAGCGCAAAGAACACGGTGTGGCCTTCATCCTGTAGCGCCTCCGCCACCGCGAGGCAGCGCATGACGTGCCCCGTGCCCACCATCGCAGACGCGTCGGCACGGATCACGATCATGGCCATGCGCGCCATCCCTTTGTCAGATCACCGTCCAGACGATGGCAGTGGTCAGCCGCTCCACCCCGCGCGCCAACGCCGCGCGATCCAGGGACAGCGATCGCTCGTCGATATCGGCCGGCATTTCCGCATCCACCAACACACCGGCACCGTACGAAGCGAGCAGATCGGCCACGCAACTGGAATCGGTGTCGATCAGGACCGGCAGCCTGGAGTGTAGGCAGGTGGTGAACTTGTTGCCGATCCCGGCGCGGCAAACAGGCTCGACGGTCTCGGGGTTTGCCGTCGGCCGCCTTCAGGTGCTTCGCAACAATGGCCGCCCCGCCGGAGAAATCCTGCCGCTCCTCGTAGCGCACGCTCATGGTCGGCGTCTTGGTCACACCGCCAATCATGCTGCACTGCGTGAAGCTGTCGACATGACCTTCTTCTGGCGAGGCCGGCTTCCGACCAGTGCGCGCAACACTTGGGCGGTCTTGATCTTGCGCCGGAACTGAAACAGCGTTGCTTCTTCCATTTCAGTCCTCACGGGACAGCATGGCGAACCAAGTGCGCGTGGCGTCGGCGATGCGCTCAGGCGTCCACAGGGGAGCTTCCCTCCAGTAGTCGATGTCAGCCAGCACCTTGGCCACGCCTTCCTCGAAGCTCACCTGCGGCGCCCAGCCCAGATCGGTCTGGATGCGGCGGGTGTCGGCCCACGTGCAGTCCGGTTCGCCCGGCCGCTTGGGCAGGTTCGTCACGGGGCCACCCCCCAGCAACTCGACCAGCCGGTTGATCGATTGTGGCCGCGACGCCCCAAGGTTCCAAATCCGCCCCGTCAGCTCCGTCTGCGCTGCGGCAAGAAACGCCGCAGCGACGTCGGTGACGTAGAGGAAATCCCGGGTCTGCGTGCCGTCGCCAACCACGGTGAACGGCTGGCAGGCCAGCTTCTGGCGCAGGAAGACGCCGAACACCGCCCCATAGGCCCCCGACGTCCGCGACCGGATGCCGTAGGCGTTGAAGATGCGGATGACGTTGACCGGCAGCCCATAGACCCGCAACCAATGCAGGCAGGCCTGCTCCCCCTGGTACTTGCTCAACGCATAGGGGTAGCAGGTCTCGATGGGGTGGTCTTCCGAGGTGGGAACCGCCGCCAGCCCGTAGCAGGAGGACGACGCGGCGTACACAAGCTTGCCTACCCCGGCCTGGCGCGCCGCCTCCAGCACGGCGACGGTGCCCTGCACGTTCACCGACATATACTCGGCCGGCCGCTCGATCGACGGCACGATGTCACCGATGCCGGCGAAATGCAGAACGCACTCTGCTCCTCGGAACAGGGGAGAATCGGCCTGAATCGCGCGGATGTCGCCTTCCTCGAATACCAGATCAGGTTCGGCGCGATGATGGGCGAGATTGTCGAGCCGGCCGCCAGTCAGGTTGTCGATGACATGCACGCGATATCCCTGCGCCAGCGCAAGGTCGACCGCATGGCTGCCGATGAAACCGGCGCCGCCGGTGATGACGGCAATGCGCTTCGCGGCACTCATGCGGCGTTGCCGTCCTTCAGAACCTTGACGTTGATGTAGCGGCTGTCGGTCATACTGTCGGGCAACAGCCCTTCGCGGAACGCCCGGCACAAGTCGCGGACGGCGTCGGCAATGCTGCGCTTGGGACGGAAGCCGATGTACCGGGAGATCTTGTCGGAATTGATATGGTAGCTGCGCAAATCGTTCGACGGGGTGCGGACGATCTCGATCGGCGCCTTCTCTGGATATTCCTCCTCCACCACGCTGCGGACCATTTCGGCGATCTCGGCGACCGTATGGTTCTGGTACCCGGCGTTGAACATCTGCCCGGCGATAGCGTCGTCCGGCACCGTCAGCAGCAGCCGGTAGAGGTCGACCATGTCCTGCACATGCAAGTTGGGCCGCTTCTGCTCGCCGCCGAACACGGTGATCCGCCCGTTGTTGACGGCGTGGTTGGTCAGGATGTTCACGCTCAGGTCCAGGCGCATGCGCGGGCTGTAGCCGCACAGCGTCGCTGGCCGTATGGTGACGCAGACGAAGTCGGGCGACTGGTGCTTGAACAGCAGCGGTTCGCACATGCCTTTAAACTTGTTGTACAGGGTCAGCGGCACCAGCGGATGCTCCTCGGTCACGTCCGGCGCGTCAGATACGCCATAGACCGAGCTGCTGGAGGCGTAGATGAAGCGCTTGACGCCCGCCGCCTTCGCCGCCACGACCATCGGTTCGAAGCAGTCGTAATTGATGCTCCGGCTCAGCCCTTCGTCCAAATCGAAGCTGGGGTCGTTGGAGATGCAGGCGAGGTGAATGACGCAGTCGACACCTTCCAGCGCCTGCGCCAGCTTGGCGGTGTCGCGGATGTCCCCCTTGATCAGGCGCAGATTGGGATTGTCCAGCGGCAGGCCCGGAGTTCCGAAGTATAAAATGTCGTACACGGTAACTTTATACCCGTCCGCCAGCAGGGCGGGCGTCAGAAGACTACCGACGTAACCGGCGCCACCGGTCACCAGGATATGCTTGAACATCGTCATGGCCATTCTCAAAGAAGGAAGTCGGATGGAACGCCGATGGGGTACGTTGCTGCTGCGGCGTCGTTATGAAGCATCCGCACGGTTTCCAACGAATATTCGAAGGCTCTTGCCGAACAACCCCAACTTGCCCAGCAGATCGGCCGTGGCCGTGATAATGTGGCAGCCGATGGCGTCGGCCTGCGCCACGTTGAACACCCCCCGCGGGTTGGCCCACGGCAGCCAGGGGTGCCACAAGGCTGATGCTCGCTATCGCGGAAGTGAAGCAATGCTGGCAAACCGGAGCTCGGCGGACTCCAAGACCAAATTACACGAACAGGTTGAAGCTGCCCATCAGCTTCTGCGTCCCTGACAGGCCCGTCGGGATCGACTTCATGTTCTGCACGGCGGCGTTCAGGCCGGACAGCATTTCCTGCTGCGCGGCGGACATCTTGAATGGACTGTCCCCGCGCACGGGCTGCTTGGCCACCGTGTCGAAGTCCTGGCTGTAGGTGCCCATGGAGAGCTGGAGCGCGTAGTTCTTGGGATCCTTCGCCGATTCGCCCTTCTCGCGGGTAACGCGGAGCGTGTAGTCGCCGCGGTCCAGCGACAGCTCGCCACTCTGCAGCTTCTTGAAGTTCTCGTGCTTGGTTCCCTGGCTCTTGTCGCTGTCGGCCATGACGACGCCCAGCTTCGACATGAGTTGCACGCGCACGCCCGGATCGCCGATCTGGCCCAGCGTCGCCTCGCCCTTGGTGGTGACGCGGAACTTGTAGAAATCGACCGGGTCGTTGGCCGCAAGCGCCGAGACGACGTTGAGGCGCGTGGTGTTCTTCGCCAGAACGCCGATGTCGGTGGCGAATCCGGAGGTCTGAGCCGAGGACTTGCGGACGTCCTTGCGGAATTCCTTGACGTTCTCGGGGCTGGAAGACTGCTGCTGGGCCTGCAAACGCTTCATCGCGGCGTCGATGGACTTGCTCAAGTCCGACACCATCGAGTTCACGCCAGCCAATGCATCGTCAGCCATGGCACCCACTCCCCTACCGGCGTCCGCGGCCGTCACCGCCGGCCCCGCCAACGCAAGACCAAATACAGAACGGCGATCCTACGACCGCATCACAAGCATAGGGCCGACAGCCTTAACCGTTGCTTAATGTCGCTGGCCGGAGCCCGCGATGCACGCGCGCAGCATCCCTGCGGCCAATTCTACCGCATCAGCCACGCTTCCGCCAGCCGGTGGGGCAATCAGGCGCATTGCCGGGAACCACGGCCGGCAGGCGGTGCCCAAACGCGACCAGTCGCCCGCCCCGCCCAGGCGCCAGACCGGCGTTCCCAGCGCCGCCGCCAGTTCGCCCACCGCGGTGGGGGCGCTGACAACGAGATCGAGGCCGGCCATCAGCGCCGCCACGCCGTCCAGGTCGTTGCGCAGGTCGAGGTCGGTCCAGCGATGGATGGGCACGCCGAACCGCCGCTCGGCATCCTCCAGTTCCGCCGTGCAGTCGTCGTACTGCAGGTTGACGGCGTGCACCCCGGGCAGGGTCAGCAACGGACCCCAGCGGTCCAGGCGGGTGTAGGCGCCGGCCCGCTCGGCGGTGATGTGGGAACTGCGCCAGCAGATGCCCACCGTCAGGCCCGTACCGATCGCCGCCAGCCGCCGACGCCAGTCCGCCGCCAGCGCGGGGTCCGGGTAGAGGGGGGAAGGTCGCGGCGGGAAATCCGCCAGCCGCCGACGCAGCAGGCGCGGCAGCGAGCCCATGGGGACGTGAAGGTCGGCGTCGTCCGGGTCGCGGGTCTCGGCGCGCACGCTGGCCCACGGAAGCGCGCGCGTGAACAGCCGGACCATACGCGGGTCGCACTCCACGGTCACCCAGGCCCGCGTCGCCTGCAGGTCCGCGACCACCGTGCCGAACATCAGCTCGTCGCCCAGCCCCTGCTCCGCCCACACCAGCAGGCGTTTGCCCGCGATGGGCTCGCCCCGCCATTCCGGAACCCGGAAGCGCCGGTCCGGCACCGCCTCCCCCGCCGCGAAGCGCAGGGCGTAGTCGGCCCACCCCCCGTCGAGGTCGCCGCGGGCCAGCCGCATCAGCGCACGGTTCACCCGCGCGTTGGGCCGAACCTGGTCCAACCGGATGGCGCGGTCGGCGTGCCGCTCGGCCTCGGCGAACAGCCCCTGCGCCTGCATGGCGTGGCCCAGGTTCAGCCAGCCGTCGGCAAAGCCGGGGTCCAGCGCCAGGGCGCGCCGGTGGCAGGCAACGGCGTCCGCCCACCGGGCCGCGCCAGCCACGGCGGTGCCGAGGTTCGACCACGCCTTGGCGTGTCCGGGTACGATGGCAAGAGCGCGGCGGTGGTGCGCCGCCGCATCGGCAAAGTGGCGCAAGGCCTTGAGCGCCGCACCGCACGTGGTGAACGCACCGGGCAGGTCGGGCTTCAGCGCCAGGGCGCGCCGACAGGCGGCGGCGGCCGGCTCGTGCCGCCGGGCGCGCAGCAGCGCGCCGCCCAGGTTGCCCCAGCTTTCCGCCAGTTCCGGCCGCACGGCGGCGGCGCGCCGGTGCGCCGCTTGGGCCTGGTCGAGAGCCCCCTGGTTCTGCAGGACCACGCCCAGGTTGTTGAGCGCCTCCGGTGACGCCGGGGCGAGGACGAGAGCGTGGCGGTAGCAGCGGGCCGCCTCCGCCGCACGGCCCTGCCCGGCCAGCGCCAGGCCGAGATTGACGTGCGCGGCGGCGCGCAGCGGCTCCGCCGCGATCGCGCGGCGATGCCACGTCTCGGCCGCCGTGCGATCACCCAGCAGCCGCTTCGCCGCGCCGAGCAGATCGAGCATGGCGGCGCGCCGGCAGCCCAGATCGACCGCGCGCTCCAGGCTATCCGCCGCCTCCGCCGTGCGGCCGGCGAGGTGGAGCGTCTTGCCCAGCGCGGCGTGCGCCTCCGGGTCGTCGCCGGCCAGGGCCACCGCTTCGCGGGCATGCCGCTCGGCCTCGCCCAGCCGGCCGAGGTCGGTCAGCACGGCGGCGAGCCCCATTCGCGCATCTGGCCCGCCGGCGTCGCGCCGCACCGCCTCGCCCAGGCAGGTCAGCGCCTCCTCCAGGCGGCCCTGCGCGTGCAGCACGGTGCCGAGGTTGGCGAGCGCGCCGGTGAAGTCCGGCCGCAACCGCAGCGCCTCGCGATAGCGCGATTCCGCGTCCTTGAGGCGGCCCAGCGCCTGAAGCGCGCTGCCCAGATTGTTGAGGGCATCGGGAAAGGCGGGCTTCAGCCGCAGCGCCGTCTCGTACTGCGCCACCGCCTCGTTCATGCGGCCGAGCGCCTGCAGGACGGAGCCGTGGTTGCCGTGCACCTCCGGCACGCCGTCCCGCTGGACCAGCGAGCGGCCGATCAGCTCGGCAGCCGTGGCATGGTCGCCCAACTGGTGCGCCAGCACGCCCAGCAGGTGCAGGGCGTCGGCGTGCTCCGGTTCGGCGTCGAGCACGTGGCGGTAGCAGGTTTCGGCGTTCGGCAAGTCACCAACCTGATGGTGCCGCAGGCCTTGCGCCAGCATCGGCCCGACGTCCACGACGGGCTTGGCCGGCCGTGGCGCCGCCGGCACGGCCGCCAGCGGCCGCAGGCTCGCCGCCATGCGGCACAGAACGTCGGCCAGCGTCTCCCCGGTGCGCGGCTGGAACAGGCGCATGGCCGGGAACCATGGGCGCACGGCGGCTCCCAACTGCGTCCAGTCCCGCCCGCCCAGGCGCCACACCGGGGTGCCGAGCGCCGCCGCCAGCTCGCCCGCCGACACCGCCGGCGCGATCACCAGATCGAGGCCGGCGATCAGCGCCGCCGTGCCTTCGAAATCATCCTTCAAGTCCAGGTCGGACCAGCGGTGGATGGTCACGCCGAAGCGCGCCGTGGCCTGCGCGATCTCCGCCGCGCAGTCGTCGTACTGCAGATTCACGAAGCGCACGCCCGGCACGGCGAACAGCGGCCCCCAGTCATCCAGCCGCGTGTAGGCGGCGGCCCGTTCGGCGGTGATGAGGCTGCTGCGCCACGCGATGCCGACGGTGAGGCCCGGCCCGAGACCGGCGAGGCGTTTGCGCCACGCCTCCACCCGCACCGGGTCCGGCACCAGCCAGGAGGCCCGCGCCGGGAACCCCGTCAGACCGTTGCGAAAGGCGCGTGGCAGCGATCCGGCCGGCACGTGCAGGTCGGCGTCGCCCACCGCCATGGTCTCGCGCCCGTCGACGATGGTCTGCGCCCGAACGGTGGCGGCCGGGAAGGAGCGCGCGAACAGGGAGACGAGCCGCGCGTCGCACTCGATCACCACATGGCGCGCCCGCTCGATGGCGTCGGCGTAGCAGGAGGCGAACATCACCTCGTCCCCCACCCCCTGCTCGCGCCAGATCAGCAGGCGCTTGCCGGTCAGGTCCTCGCCGCGCCAGGGCGGCATGGGCGGCTGCCGGGCGGCGCCGATCTGGCCCGACGCGAAGCGCCAGGCGTACTCCGGCCAGCCGCCGTCCGCGTCGCCCTCCTCCAGCCGCAGCAGACCGCGGTTGAAGCGCGCGAGCGGCAGGTCCGGCATCAGCGCCAGCGCGCGGCTGTAGCAGGCGTGCGCGCCGACCGCGTCGTCCAGGCGCTGCAGCGCCAGGCCGAGATTGGTCAGCGCCTCCGCGTAGTCCGGCTGAAGCGCCAGCGCGCGGCGGGTGACGTCGGCCGCCGCGGCGTTGCCGCCACGCTTCTGCATGGCCGAGCCCAGGTTGCTGAGCATCATGGCGTTGCCGGGCGTGAGGCGCAACGCGCGGCGGTGCGCCGCCTCGGATTCCAAGAAGCGTTCACGGTCGCGCAGGCCGTTGCCGAGGTTGCTGTAGGCCTCGGGCATGTCGGGACGCAGAGCCAGCGCGCGCTGCCAGCAGCCGACCGCCTCGTCCGCCCGGCCCAGCCCCTTCAGCGCGTTGCCCAGGTTGTTCCACGCCTGCGCCAGCGTCGGCCGGCGGGCCAGCGCCTGCCGGTGGAACGGCTCCGCCCGGTCGGCGCGGCCCATCGCCATGTGGCAGGACCCCAGGTTATCGAACGCCTCCGGAAAGTCCGGCTGTACCGCCAATGCCGCATCGAAGCAGGAGGCCGCGTCCTCGTGCCGGCCCATGGCCTGCAGGACAAGGCCGAAGTTGTTCAGCGTCGCCGGGTTGCGCGGGTCGAGGCGCAGCGCCTCGGCATACGCGTCGGCGGCGTCGGCGAGACGCCCCTGCGTGTGCAGCGCGTCGGCGAGGCAGGCGATGGCCGTCACGTTCCCGGCATCACGCACCAGCGCCTGCTGCCAGCAGGCCATGGCATCGCCCAGACGGCCCAGGCCGCGGTAGGCGCTGCCCAGGTTGTTCCACGGCGCCGGATCGCCCGGCCGCAGTTCGGCGGCGCGCTGGTGGTGCACGATGGCCTCGTCGAGCCGACCGAGCGCCTGCAGGGCGGCACCCAGGTTGAGGTGCGATTCGCCGAAGCCCGGCCGGAGCCGGACGGCCTCGGCGAACCGCGCCGCCGCCTCTTCCGCGCGGCCCTGGGCCTGCAGCACCACGCCCAGATTGTGATGCGCCTCCGGGTAATCGGGGTTGAGCGCCAGCGCCTGCCCCTGGCAGGCGGCGGCGTCCTCCAGCCGGCCCATGGCCTGCAGGACGAGGCCCAGGTTGGCGTGGTAGTCGGGCACGCGGCCGTCGGCCATGATGGCCTTGGCGATCAGCGCCGCCGCGGTGTCGTTCTGCCCCACCTGATGCGCCAGCACGCCCAGCAGGTGCAGGGCGCCGGCGTGCTGCGGCTGGCGGTCGAGGATTTGCCGGTACAGCGGCTCGGCCGCCGCCAGCTCGCCCGCCTGATGGTGGCGCACGGCCCGGTCCATCAGGGCCTGGATCGTCGCGGCGCTCACCGGGCCTCCGCCGCGGCGCGCGCCAACTCCTTGGCCAAGCGCGCCAGGACATCGCCCAACCCTTCGCCGCTGCGCGGCGGGCAGGGGCGCTGCGACGGATACCAGGGCCGCGCGGCGCTGCCCAGTTGCGTCCAGTCACGCGCGGCGACGCGCCACACCGGCACGCCCAGTGCCCCGGCCAGCTCGCCCGGCGCACTCGCCACTGAGATGACGAGGTCGAGCGCGGCGGTCAGCGCCGCCGCCTCCTCCAGGTCGTTGGCGAGGTCGGTCTCTGGGAAGGAGGCGATCGGCACGCCGAAGCGGCGCTCGGCCTCGGCGATCTCATCGTACCGGCCGTCGTACTGGACGCTGACGAAGGTGGCGCCGGGCACCCGCAGCACCGGCGCCCACTGGCCCAGTTCGGTGTAGGCATTGCGCCGGGTGTGATCGATCTTCCAGCTCGTCCAGGCGATGCCCACCGTCGGTCCGGGGCCGCGCTCGGCCAGCCGCGCGCGCCATGCGGCGGCGCGGCCGGGATCGGCCATCAGCCAGGACGGCCCCGCCGGGAAGGCGGCGAGGTTCGGGCGCAGCAGCCCCGGCAGGGAGCCGGCGGCGACGTGCACGTCCGCGTCCAGCGGATCCCCGGTCACCGCACGCACGGTGGCGGCGGGGAAGGAGCGCTGGAACAGCGGCACCAGCCGCCGATCGCATTCGATCACCACGTGCCCGGCGCGCGCGATCAGGTCGGGGTAGCAGGAGGCGAACATCAGCTCGTCGCCCAGCCCCTGCTCGCGCCACACCAGGATCCGCTTGCCCGTCAAGTCCTCGCCGCGCCATTCCGGCATAGGGCGGGTGATCCCCTGCGGATGCCCGCGCGAGACGAAGCGGCGCGCGTAGTCGGCCCAGCCCTCAGCCAGCCGCCCGGCCTTGAGCCGCAGCAGCGCACGGTTGAGCGCGGCGACGCCCAGTTCCGGATCGAGGTCCAGCGCGCGGCCGAAGGCGGCCTCCGACGCCGCGGCGTCGCCCAGGTCGCCCAGCGCGAAACCCAGGTTGGCGTGCGCGTCGGCGTAGTCCGCCCGCAGGTCGAGCGCCCGGCGGTGCAGCGCCGCGGCCTCCTCCGGCCGGCCCTGGAAGTGGCGGATGTTGCCGAGGTTGGTCAGCGCCTCCGGCATCGCGGGGGCAACGCGCACGGCGCGCTCGTGCGCCCGCCCGGCGGCCTCCAGCCGGTCGAGCCCGCGCAGCAGCGGGCCGTAGGAGTTCCACAGTTCGGCGTCGGCCGGCTCGACGGCGATGACGCGCTGGAACGCCGCCTCGGCCTCGGCCGTCTTGCAGGCGCGCTGCAGCATGCCGGCCAGCGCCACCAGCACCGGCGGATGCCCCGGCCGCTGCGCCAGCGCCGGCCGCAGCACCTCCACCGCCTCCTCGACACGCCCGCGGTCGTGCAGCGCCAGCGCCAGCGCCACGCGCGCCTCGATCATGCCGGGGTTGCGGGCCAGCGCCTGGCGCAGGTGCGGTTCCGCCTCCTCCGGCTTGCCGGCGGCGCGCAAGGCGGCGCCCAGGTTGCCGTGCGCCTCGGTGTAGTCGCTCCGGCCACGCAGCGCCTCGCGGTAGGCGCGCACCGCCTCGTCCCGCCTGCCCTGTGCCAGCAGCGCATTGCCCAGCGTGTTGGCGGCCTCCGGGAAGCCGGGCCTGAGCTTCAGCGCGCGCCGGCACGCGGCCTCGGCCTCGGCCGGCCGGCCCAGGTTCTGCAACGCGAAACCCAGGTTGGCGTGATAGTCCGGCACCCGCCCGTTGGCGGCCGTCGCCTGCGTGATGAGGTCCACGGCGTCGGCGAAGCGCCCCTGCTGGCAGGCCAGCATGCCCAGCAGGTGCAGTGCGTCGGGGTGGCCGGGGTGGATCTGCAGGGCTTGGTGGTAGAGCGCCGCCGCTTCGGCCATCCGCCCGGCCTGATGGAGCTGCACGCCCTGTGCAAGCGTCGCCGCCGCCGGATCGAATCCCGCCGGGCGGCCACCCGCCGCCCCCGCCCTGCGCTCCTTCCGGTTCATCCGGCCGCCCTGCCCGCCGCTGTCGATGGGGTATCGATAGCACGTTTCGCGGGAGGAGGCAGGGCAAGATGAGGGGCGGATGGGCGCCGTCAACCCGCCAAGCGCGCCAGTTCCCGGCCCATCCGGATCAGCACGCCGGCCATGCCCTCGCCGGGCGTGGGGGCGACGGGGCGCATCGATGGGTACCAGGGGCGCACGGCGGCGCCCAGCGCGGTCCACTCGCCACGCGCGCCGAAACGCCAGACCGGGACGCCCAGCGCCCCGGCCATCTCCGCCACCGAGGTGCCGGCCGACAGCACGAGGTCCAGCGACGCGGTCAGCGCCGCCGCCCCCTCCAGGTTGTTGCGCAGGTCGAGGTCGGGCCAGCGGTGGATCGTAACGCCGAAGCACCGTTCGGCGTCCGCGATTTCCGCCGCGCAGTCGTCGTATTGCAGGTTCACGAAACGCACCCCCGGCACGGCGAAGACCGGTCCCCAGTCCTCCAGCCGCGTGTAGAGCCCGGCGCGCTCGGGCGTGACCAGACCGCTGCGCCACGCGATCCCCACCGCCAGCCCCGGTCCGAGGGCGGCGAGCCGCGCGCGCATGGACGAAACGCGCGCCGCGTCGGGAACCAGCCAGCCGGACCACGCGGGGAAATCGGCCAGCGAGCGGCGCAGGCGCAAAGGCAGTGAGCCGGCCGCGACGTGCACGTCGAAATCGTCCGGTTCGCCCCCCGCCGCGCGCACCGTCGCCTGGGGAAAGGACCGGGCGAAAAGGCCGGCGAGGCGCGCGTCGCATTCGATGATCACGTGCCCGGCGCGGGCGATCAGGTCGGCGTAGCAGGACGAGAACATCAGCTCGTCGCCCACCCCCTGTTCGCGCCACACCAGCACGCGCTTGTCCCGAAGGTCGCCGCCGTCCCAGGCGGGTCGGGGGAAGCGGCGGTCGGGGTGCGCCTGCCCTGCGGCGAAGCGAGCCTCCAGCCCCGTCCAGCCCTCGACGATCCGGCCTTGCGCCAGAGCGGCGTAGCCGCGGTTGAAGCGGGCCAACGACAGCCCCGGATTCAGGTCGACGGCTCGGCGGTAGGCAGCGTCGGCAGCGTCCGGCCGAGCCAGCGCATGCAGCGCGTTGCCGAGGTTGTAGTGCCACTCCGCGCGCTTGGGCTGCACGGCCAGCGCCCGCCGCCACGCGCGGACGGAGGCCTCGTGCCGACCCTGGCGCATGCGCAGGTCGGCCAGCCCGGCGAAGCCCTCCGCCGCGCCCGGATCAAGCAGCAGGATGCGCCACCACGCCAGTCCCGCCGCGTCACCCTGACCGTCCGCCTCCAGCGCCAGCGCCAGATTGGCGACGATGGCGGGCGCTTCGGGCCGCACGCGCAGCGCGCGGCGCTGACACGCCACAGCGTCCGCCGACCGGTCCAGCGCCCGCAAGGCAAGGCCAAGGTTGCCGTGGGCCTCCGCGTACTCCGGATTGAGGTGCAGCGCCCGCGCGCAGCAGGCCGCCGCCTGCGCCGGCCGGGCCGCCAGCTCCGCATGTCCCAGGCTGTTCCACGCTTCGGCCAGCGCCGGGTCGAGCGCCAGGGCGCGACGCAGGGCACACGCCGCCCGCTCCTCCTCCCCCAGCGCCTGGAGCGCCAGGGCGAGGTTGGCGTGCAGCCCGGCCCACTCCGGCCGGCGCTTTAGCGCATCCGACGTCGTATGGGCGGCCCCGGCCGGGTCGCCGAGGTTCAGCAGGACCGCCCCCAGATTGCCCAGCGCCTCGGCGTCGTCCGGGTCGTGCGCCACGGCCGCCCGGTACTCGTCCGCCGCCTCATCGAGCGCGCCCAGCGCCTGGAAGACGAGGCCCCGCTCGCGGTGCCGTTCTGCGGTGCCGCCGCCGGCATCGATGGCCTGCCCGATCAGCGCCGCCGCGATGTCCGGCCGCCCCGCCTGATGCCCGAGCCGGCCATAGCCGTGCAGCGCTTCCGCGTGCTCCGGGTCGGCCTGCAGGATCCGCTGATAGACCTTCTCGGCGTCCGGCCATTGGCCGGCCGCGTGCAGCGACCGCGCCTCGTCGAGCATGCCGCGCAACGGATCGGGCGGCGGCGGCGCGGCCAGCATGCGCCGCAATTCGGCGGCGATGCGGACCAGCACATCGCCCAGGGTCTCGCCATTGCCGGCACCCCACATGCGCATGCCGGGGAACCACGGCCGGCAGGCGGTGCCCTGCATCGTCCAGTCGTACACGCCGCCAAAGCGCCACACCGGCACGCCCAGCGCCCCCGCCATCTCGCCCACCGAGGACTGCACGGTGATGACGAGGTCAAGGCCGGCGGTCAGCGCCGCCGCCGCTTCGAGGTCGTTCTTCAGGTCGGTATCGGACCAGTGGTGCAACCGCACGCCCATCCGCTCTTCGGCATGGCGCAGTTCGTCCTCGCGCACGTCGTACTGCAGGTTGACGAACACGGCGCCGGGGAGCGCCAGCACCGGCGCCCACTGGTCGAGCTGGGTGTACAGGTGCTTGCGCTCACCGTGCGTCCTCTGGCTGCGCCAGCACACGCCGACGCGCAGCCCCGGACCGCACTCCGCCAGCCGGCGTCGCCAGACGCCGGCACGCCGCGGGTCCGGCGTCAGGTACCGGCGGCGCGGCGGAAAGTCGCTCAAGCGGCGGCGCAGGAAGCGCGGCAGGGAGGCCATCGGCACGTGCACGTCGAAGTCCGGCGGCTGCACCGTCTCGCGCCCGTCGGGACCCAGCGTCTCGGCGCGCACGGTGGCCTGCGGAAAGGCGCGCGCGAACAGCGGCACCAGCCGTTCGTCCAATTCCAGCACCACATGCCCGGCCATGGCGACCAGATCGGGCAGGCAGGTGCCGTACAGCAGCTCGTCGCCGATGCCCTGCTCGCGCCACACCAGGATGCGTTTGCCCGTCAGGTCCTCACCCCGCCAGCACGGCACCGGGAAGACGCGGGCGCCGAGCACGCGGCGGGACTCGAAGCGCGCCTCGTAGAGGTCGCGCCCCTCCGCCAGATCGCCCCGGCCGATCAGCAGCAGCGCCAGGTTCCAGCGCGCCAGCGCGAAGCCGGGATCGGACTCGAGCGCCTGCCGGTAGCACGCTTCGGCCTCGTCGCGCCGTCCCTGCGCCTCGCGCAGCAAGCCCAGGTTGACCAGCGTCTCCGGGTCGCCGGGGGCGAGGCGCAAGGCCTCGCGCTGGTGCGCCTCGGCCTCCTCCGGGCGGCCGGTCTCCTTCAGCACCACGCCCAGGTTGCTGTGCGCCGTCGGGTTCTCCGGGTCGAGCGCCAGGGCGCGGCGGAAGCACTCCGCCGCATCGACGGGCCGGTCGGCGTCGCGCAGCGCGGTGCCCAGGTTGACCAGCGCCTCCGGGAATTCGTCCCGCAGGCCCAACGCCCGGCGGTAGTGCGCCTGCGCCTCCTCCGTCCGGCCCTGGTCCTGCAGAGCGCTGCCCAGGTTGTTGTGCGCCTCTGGATAGTCATCGCGCAGGGCCAGCGCCTTGCGGTAGCTGGCCTCGGCCTCCCCCACGCGGCCCAGGGCGTGCAGCGCCAGACCGAAGTTGGCGTGATGCTCGGGCACGGCGGCGTCACGTGCCAGCGCCTTGCCGATCAGCTCCACCGCCGCCGCGTGCTGCCCGCACTGATGCGCCAGGACGCCCAGCAGGTGCAGCGCCCCCGTGTGTTCGGGATGGTCGGCGAGGACGGCGCGGTACAGCCGCTCCGCTTCCGGCAGATTGCCGGCGCGGTGCTGCGCGATCGCCGCGGCCAGTGCCGTGCCGGCGTCCCGTCGCCGCTGTCCCGTCATCCCGTTCCGCCTCCCGCGCCCGTCCGTTCCGGAATAGCACGAAACTTAGTGGACTCAACGCGCGGGGACATGGGAAGTGGCGGCGAGGTGCAGGATTCACGGCCGGCAGCGGCGAGCCTCCGGCCCACAAGACAGCCGAGGAACGCTGAAAAGCTGTAGCTACAGCTTCAGTCCGGCCACGCCATCCAGCGTGACGCCTTCCAGGGCGCGGCGCTCCAGCTTGGCGCCGAACAGCTTGGCGTGGCTGAAGTCGGCCTTCGCCATGTCGCAGCCGATCAGGTTGGCGAACGACAGGTCGGCGCCGGCAAAGTTGACGCCGCGCAGGCAGGCGCCGCGAAAGTCGACGTAGCGCAGCCGCGCGCCGGCCAGATCGGAATGCATGGAGCGCTTCTCGTCGAACACCAGCGGGCGCAGGTTGGCGTTGCGCAGGTCGGCGTTGTTCAGCCGGGCGTTCTTCAGGTTCACGCCGCGCAGGTCGCCGCCGGAGATCTTGGCGTTGCGCAGGTCGGCCTCCTCCAGATGCGCGGCCTGGAGCTGGATGTTGGTCAGGTCAAGGCCGTAGAAGGTGGCGCGGGTGGCGCGCAGCATCGTCATGCAGCTGTGCGCCAGGGAAGGCGCGTGCCGCAGGTCGAACTCGCTGAGGTCGAGGTGCTGCCCCTGCGCGCCGCCGGTGCCGACCCAGACGATGTGGTCGTGCAGCAGCTCTTCCAACGGCCGGCCGAGTTCGGCGATGACGCGGCCGACCGGGGCGTCGGTCAGCGTGTCCTCGATGTCGGCGTCGGTCATGTCGGCCATCGTCAGCGACGCGCCGGTCAGCACGGCGCCGCGCAGGCAGGCGCCGCGCAGGTCTGCGCCGGACAGGTCCGCCCCTTCCAGGTTGGAGCCGCTGAAGTTGGCGCCACGCATGGTGGCGCGCACCAGCTTGCAGCCGCGCATGACCGCGTCGGTGAAGTCGGTGTGGATGGCCATGGCGCCGCTCAGGCGCGCGTTGGTCAGGTTGGCGCCCGACAGGTCGGCACCGGACGCCTCGGTCGGCTGCGCCTCCACCTGGACCACGCGCAGGTTGCCGGCGCGGTCCTTCTCGGCCAGCGAACCATCGCGCAGGTCGGCCTCGAACAGGTTGGCGCCGATCAGCACGGCGCCGCGCAGGCAGGCGCCGCGCAGGTCGGTCTTGATCAGGCTGGCGTTCTCGAGGTTGGCCTGCCGCAGGTCGCAGGCGAACATGGCCGCGCAGTCCAGGCGCGCCCCCGCCAGGTTGGCCCCCTTCAGCGACGAGCCGACGAGGTCCGCGTGCGCCAGATCACGGCCGGCCAGGTCCAGCCCCGAGAGGTCACAGAACGACAGCGTGGCGCGCGCCCCACCCATGCGGGCGTTGCGGAACATCTCGTGCCGCCGGATGACGGCGTCGAGCTGGGCCTGGTCGATGCGGGTAAGAGGACGTGACTGGGACATTCCGGCCGCTCCGATACGGCCTTTAGGTTAATGCTCGGGCCATTAACATTTCGATAATGTAACCAGCCGGGTCAGGCCGCCGTCTGCTGCGCCGCGCGGGCCGGCGCCGCCTCGCCATGCCCCAGCGCCGCCAGCGCGTCGCGCAGCAGTTCCGGCGTGAAGGGCTTGTGCAGCAGGCGGCAGCCGGTGGCCACCGCCTCGCGAATGCGTTCGGGGGCGGTGTCGCCGGTCAGGATGATGCCGGGCACCGGCCGGCCGGTCAACTCGCATGCCCGCGTCACCACCTGCACACCGGTCAGCGGTCCGGGCAGGCGGAAGTCGGTGACGATGACGTCCGGCGGGCGCGTCGCCGTGCGCAGGCGCTCCAGCGCCGCCACGCCGTCGGCCGCCGCCGTCACCGTATGGCCCCAGGTCTCCAGCAGAAGCTGCATCCCCTGGCGCTGCACCGGGTCATCCTCGACCACCAGGATGACGCGCGGGGCGCCGGCCTTCGCCTCGGCGCCGGGGCTGCCTGCGGCGGTGTCGGCGGCCGGTTCGGCGGCGGCGACCGGGACAGTGATGGCGAACACCGAGCCGTGGCCGGGCCGCGAGCGCACGTCCACCGTATGCCCGAGCAGCGCCGCCTTGCGCCGCACCTTGGCGAGGCCCAGCCCCAGGCCGCGCGCCCGGTCACGCTCCGGGTTGCCGAGTTGGACGAAGTCCTCGAAGATGGCGTCCAGATGCTCCGGCGCGATGCCGGGACCGGTGTCCCACACCTCGATGCGCAGCCACTGGCCACGGGCGCGGCAGGCGATGAGGATACCGCCGGAACCGGTATAAGCCACGGCGTTGCCAACCAGATCGCGCAGCATGCGCGTCAGCAGCACGGGGTCGGTGCGCACCACCACGCCGCAGGGCCGCACCCGCACGGTCAGCCCCTTCGCCGCGGCGGCGTCGCGGAACTCGCCGACGACCGGCTCCAGCACCTGGGCCACCGGCACGGCGGTGATCTTCGGCTTGACCACACCGGCGTCCAGCGTGGCGACCTCCAGCAGCGCGTGCAGCAGCTTCTCGCCCGACTCCAGCGCCTCGCCCATCTTCTCGGCAATGGTCACGGCGCGCGGCTCGTTGAGGCGTTCGGACAGCAGGTGGTGGAACAGACGCAGCGCCTGGAAGGGCTGGCGCAGGTCGTGGTTGGCGGCCGACAGGAAGCGGGCCTTGGCCTGGTTGGCGCGCTCCTTCTCGGCCAGGGCGGCGACCAGCTTCTGATTGAGCGTGCGCAGGTCGGCGGTGCGCTCCTCCACGCGCTGCTCCAGGCGCGCGTTGGCGTCGGCGAGTGCCCGCCGGGCGTTGCGCTCGCGCTTCAGGCTTTCCCATCCCAGGATGCCCAGGCCGAACAACGCCAGAAGGCTGGCCCCGGCCACCACGACACCGCGTTCCAGGCGCGACCGCCACGCGGCCAGGATCGCGTCGCGCGGCGTGGCGACCGCCGCCAGCACCGGCAAGCCGGCCAGCCGCCGCCAGCCCAGCACGTGCGCACGGTCCTGCAGCGGCCAGTTGCCGGCGACCTGGCCGGTTCCGGCTTCCACCCCAGGCAACGCGCCCAGCGCCGCCGCCCCACGTCCGGCAAGCAGGGCGCCGTCCAGCCGGTACAGGCCGGTGCTGCGCTGCCCGCGCGCGTCGACGGCTCCGTCGGCGGCGTTCAGCACGGCGGAGAGGGAGGACAGCGGCACCGCCACCAGCACGGCGCCCCAGCCGCGGCCGTCCGGGCCGGCAACGCGTTCGCCCAGAACCAGCGCGTCGACACCGTCGAATCGGCCGGTGGCGGCCAGCACGCCGGTGCCGCCGCCCGTGGCGGCGATGGCGCGCAGCAATGCCGGCACGCCGTCGGACAACGCGACGGAAGGCCCGAAGACGGTCCGGCCGTCGCGGTCGACCACCGCCAGTGCGCCGTCCGGCGCGGCCAACGCCTCGCCCAACGCGGCCTCGACAAAGGAGTGCCGGTCGCGGCCGCGCAGCCGGTCGACGACGCGGCCCAGCGACTCCAGCCGAGGGTCGATCACCGCGCGCGCATGCCGATCCAGCATCGTGGCGGCCCGCAGCGCGTCCCGCTCGGCGCGCCTGAGCGTGTCGACGTAGTCGAGCGCGGTCATGGCCGCCCACGACACGCCCCCCAGCACGCCCATCGTGAGCACGATGCCGAGCAGAGCCGCCCGCGGGTCGAGCGATAAGAGGAAACGAGCCGGATTGCGGAGCATGGTCGCGATCGGAACCCGGAGGCCGTAACGGAAAAAGGCGCCCATCGGAACCTGCGGCGGAAACCGCAGGACCGGATACGCGGCGGGGATGATGATGTGCGCAGCGCGCGCCAGCGCCCTACGCCACCCGCGCCGGGCCGTCAGGTTTCATAACCGCCGGGGCGCCGCAGCGGAAAATATTTCGATCGCGTGCGCTTGCGATGAGAGCTCTTGCCATGTCCACCTGCCGCCAAAGTTCGTCAGGGAACAGCATCCGATCCCGACTGCCCAGCCGGGATCATGGGCGACTTCGCCAGCTTCCCCAACAATATTTATCATTTATTCACGATGAAGATCATAGCACGGCCATGCTCCGGCTGCGACCTGTCTTGACGACTATGACGATTCTCATAAAGACCTCTTGCCCTTTCGAAGAGGTATGCGGCGCCGGGCGAAGGCCACAGGATCAACATCGCGGCTCGCGTGTTCTCCCTTGGCCCGCCAGACCAACCCGCCCCACCAGAGGCTGCCTGTGAAGAGAGTTCCCGCCACCCCGCAAGCCCTGCGCCAAGCCCGCATCCGCGAAGGGTCGCCCTACCCGCTCGGCGCCACCTGGGACGGGCTGGGCGTAAACTTCGCCCTGTTCTCCGCCAACGCGACGAAGGTCGAGCTGTGCCTGTTCGACCGGGAGGGGCGGCGCGAGCTGGAACGGGTCGAGTTGCCGGAGTACACGGACGAGGTCTGGCACGGCTACCTGCCCGACGCGCGGCCCGGCACCGTCTACGGCTACCGCGTGCATGGCCCCTACGAGCCGCGCGCCGGCCACCGCTTCAACCCCAACAAGCTGCTGCTCGATCCCTACGCCAAGCACCTGATCGGGCCGCTGCGCTGGTCGGACGCGCATTTCGGCTACCGCATCGGTTCCTCGCGCGGCGACCTCTCCTTCGACCGGCGCGACTCCGCGCCGGGCATGCCGAAATGCGTCGTCATCGACCCGGCCTTCACCTGGGGCCGGGACCGTCCCCTCTCCGTCCCGTGGGAGCGGACGATCATCTACGAGACGCACGTGCGCGGCTACACCATGCGCCACCCGGCCGTGCCGCCGCAGAACCGCGGCACGTTCGCCGGCCTGGCGCAGCAGGAGGTGGTGGACTACGTCCGTTCGCTCGGTGTCACGGCGGTCGAACTTCTGCCGGTGCACGCCTTCGTCGACGACCGGCTGCTGCTGTCGAAGGGGTTGCGCAATTACTGGGGCTACAACTCCATCGGCTTCTTCGCACCCGACCCGCGCTACCTCGCGGCCGGCGCCATCTACGAGTTCAAGGAGATGGTCGCCCGCTTCCACGAGGCGGGGATCGAGGTGATCCTCGACGTCGTCTACAACCACACCGCCGAAGGCAACGAGATGGGCCCGACCCTCTCGTTCAAAGGGATCGACAACGCCTCCTACTACCGGCTGGCGCCGGACCCGCGGTACTACATCAACGACACCGGCACCGGGAACACGCTGAACCTCAGCCATTCGCGCGTTCTGCAGATGGTGAACGACAGCCTGCGCTACTGGGTCACCGAGATGCACGTGGACGGGTTCCGCTTCGACCTCGCCACCATCCTCGGCCGCGAGCCGCACGGTTTCGACCAGGGCGGCGGGTTCCTCGACTCCTGCCGGCAGGACCCCGTGCTCTCCCGCGTCAAGCTGATCGCCGAGCCGTGGGACTGCGGCCCCGGCGGCTACCAGGTCGGCGGCTTCCCGCCGAGTTGGGCGGAGTGGAACGACCGCTACCGCGACACCGTGCGCGCCTACTGGAAGGGCGACGAGGGCATGCTGCCGGAACTGGCGACCCGCCTCACCGCATCGAGCGACCTGTTCGCGCGGCGTGGGCGCAAGCCGTGGGCATCGGTGAACTTCATCACCGCGCACGACGGCTTCACGCTGAACGACCTCGTTTCCTACAACGACAAGCACAACGAAGCGAACGGCGAGGACAACCGCGACGGCCACTCGCACAACCTGTCCTGGAACCACGGCGTCGAGGGGCCGACCGACGATCCGGAGATCCAGGCGCTGCGCTCGCGGCAGATGCGCAACATGCTGGCGACGCTTCTGCTGTCGCAGGGCACGCCGATGCTGCTGGCCGGCGACGAATTCGCCCGCACCCAGGGCGGCAACAACAACGCCTATTGCCAGGACAACGAGATCTCCTGGGTAGACTGGGACGGCATCGGCGAGGAGGGCGCGGCACTGACCGAGTTCGTCCGGCGCCTCATCGCCCTGCGGCAGAGCCACCCGATGCTGCGGCGCGGCCGCTTCCTGACCGGCGCCTTCAACCCGGAACTGGAGGTGAAGGACGTCACGTGGCTGACGCCGGCCGGCGCGGAGAAGACCACCGAACAGTGGCAGGACCCGCTGGCCCGCTGCCTGGGCATGCTGATGGACGGACGCGCCCAGGCGACCGGCATCAAGAGGCCGGCCTCCGACGCCACGCTGCTGCTGATCATCAACAGCCACCACGACGTGGTGCCCTTCACCCTGCCCGAGGTGACGGGCGGCAGCCAGTGGATCAAGCTGCTCGACACCGGCGACGGCGACCGCGTCGATGTGGCGACGGCGCGCAGCGGCGACGACATCCCGGTGGTGGGCCGCTCGCTGATGCTGTTCGAACTGATGCCCGACCGCCGCGCCGATGCGGGGCTGCGCGGTGCCGCACGCGCCCTGCGCGACACGGCTCAGACCGCCGGCACAAAGATCAAGGAGCACGTGAAGTAGCGGGTCGGCGGGGTGTCGCGCCCCCTACTTTCGCATGCCCCTCTTTCGCATGGCGGGAAGGCGCGACACCATGCCGCATCCGCATTTGCCTAAAATTTTTCAGAAATGAAATCTTTTTGGTCCTACCACTTGCTACCCTGGCCGCGCTGATGTCCGGACGGGAGTGTCGCGCCGTGAACGTGAACAGTCAGGCCGAGTACCTGCGCTTCCTGATCGCCGCCCAGGGCGACCCCGACCTGCGCGCGCAATTGCGCCGGGCCTCGCGGGGCGTGCGCACGGTGAACGACCTCGTCGCCTTCGCGGCCGGCCACGGCTTCCGATTCGGCACCGCCGACGTGCCGCTCGACGCGGCGCGGCGCCCCCCGGTGACCGCGATGCAGCCTTCCCGCTCATCCCTGCGGTGAAACGGTGCGGGTTTTTCCGGAGATGGTCAGCACGAGCGTGTCGCCGTCGGCGGCGATGTCCTTCTCGGCATCGCGCGGAATGGGGATCCGCTGCTTGCGGCAGAAATACAGCAGGACGGCCAGGGTCTTGCTCGCCGCGAACGACACTTCACGGATCCGCGACGCGCCGCTCTGCTGCACGAACACCGTGGCCCCGCCGCCGGGCTTCGGCATCACCGACGTGATGAGCCCGTGCGGCAGGTCGGACTGATTCGGCACGGTGGCGTACCAATCGAAGGCTTTCTTGATCGCCGAGTTGGTGAAGACGAGTTGTCGCGTTTCGAAGATCATTCCATGGCCGGTCAGGCCGCGCGGCTCCCCAGTTCCGGGTTCAGACGGAACGTGATCGCCCGGCCCAGCTTGGATTCACGCAGAAGGATCTGCTTGGTCTCCAACAGCTTGATGGCGCGGTTCACGTTCGGGCGTTGCATGCCCAACGCATCGGCCAGTTCAGACTGCAGCACCGGAATGGGGCGGTCGTAATGAAGCCGCCGGCTCAAATAAGTGAAGACACGAAGCGCCTCCAAGGTGATGTCACGATCGGTCGAAACGGCCCTGGAGAGATGATCATCATGATGGTACATGGCAGCCTCGATACGCAAGTTTGAATTCTCGGATGCGACAATCGGGATGACTTATGCGGGTGCCCCCGAAGGGCGCGGGGAAGCGACGCGCCGAACGAACCCTTTGCATGCGATGCAACGGATGCGCGCATCGCTCCGGCCGGCCGGAGTGCCGTGCGTGAGCGGGGCCCCTCCCGCCGTCACGCGGCGCTTCGTCCGAACGTCGTCGGTCCCGGCGCGGTACGAAAGCATCGCCTGCCCCTCTGAAAGCGTTGGTCCTGCGACCTTTGGATTGCTCCGAGCGGCAACTGTATGAGGCGAATGTTTTCGGTGTGTGTCGCTCCTGTTTCGGAGCTGACATAAACCCCTATTCACGTGCAGGAATATGCCGCCGCTACGCCCTCACGCGGCGCGCGCAAAAGGAAACGGCGCGCCGCATGGGCGCGCCGTGCCGTTTTCGAGGCCGTGCCTACAAGGTGGGGGTCAGGTTTCCACGCGCCGGCCGCCGCGCGGCGGCCCGCCCCTGCCGCGGCCCGGGCCGCGCGGCCCCGGGGGCCGGCCGGCCGGCTGGCCGGGCTGCTGTTGCGCGTGGTGGAAATGCGGATGCCCGTGCGCCGGCTTGCCGTCGCCGCCGCGCCGGTCCGGACGCTGGCTGACGCGCTGGCCGTAGCACGAATCGCACACCCGGAAGCGATGGTTCGCCTTCAGCCGCGTGCCGCACACCGGGCACGCGCGGGCCAGGCTGCGCTCGGCCAGCGTGCGCTCGATGAAGGCGTTCAGCATGGCCCGGCGCTCCAGGCACAGGTCCATCTCCGGATAGGCGTCCGGAAAGCGGTAGGCGAGCCACGCGTAGGCGGTGAGGTCCTTCACCGCGCGCTCGGCCGCCTCCAGTTCCACGTCGGTGCCGACGCGGTGGTGGAACCGCTCGGCCGCTTCCGGCGCGGTGTTGGGCTTGCCCTTGCCCTGGTTCATCGCCCAGGTCGCGAGCAGGCGGAGCTGGTTGTTGTCGCGCACGTCCACGGGGCAGCGCGCCAGCATGTCGCGCACGGCGAGCGGCAGGCGGGCGCGGTCGACCGCGGCGGCGGCCTGGATTCGCCCCTCCAGGTCGGTCATGCGGAAGGTCTGGTGGGCGCGCAGCAGTTCCTGCCCCGCCGTGCGCAGCACCTTGACGAGGCTGTCGGTGTCCAGCGCCTCGGCGATCGCCTCGACGTGCGTGAGGTTGGGAGAGATCCACGGCCGCGGGTCGGCCGGCGGCACCGGCGGGGAGGTCAGCGCGCGGCGCACCGGGTTGATGGTCTCGCCGTCCAAGACGGCGACGCGCCCCTCCTCGTGCATGCCGAATCGGCCGGCCCGGCCGCCGATCTGGCGGATCTCCGACGGGTTCAGCTCGCGCTCCTCGCGGCCATCGTACTTGCGGGTGGTGGAGAGCACGACGCGCGCGATGGGCAGGTTCAAGCCCATGCCGATGGCGTCGGTGGCGACCAGCACGTCGGCCTGCCCCTCGCGGAAGCGGCGCGCCTCGGCCCGGCGCACCTCGGGCGACAGGGCGCCGTAGATCACCGCCACCGTGTGGCCGCGCGCCAGCAGCTCGCGCCGCAGGCCCATCACGTCCTTGCGCGAGAAGGCAACGATGGCGTCGGCCGGGCGCACGTCGGCCAGCGGCACGCGCTCCTCCTGGACCTTCAGCGGCGACTTGCGGGTGAATTCGACGACCTCCAGCTCCTCGCCCATCGCCTCGGCGAGGCGCTGGATGTAGGGGATGGCGTCGGCCGAGCCGGTCATCAGGATCTCCGGCGCCGCCACGCCGGCCACCGCCTGGGTCCACGCCCAGCCGCGGTCGGCGTCGCCGATCATCTGGATCTCGTCGATGACGCAGGCCCCCCAGACGCGGCTGGTGTTGACCATCTCGATGGTGGAGGAGACGAAACCGGCGCCGGGACGCACGTCGCGCTCCTCGCCGGTGATCAGGCTGCACGGCTTGCCGCGCGTCTCCAGCGCCTCCTGCCCCTCCAGCGCCAGCAGGCGCAGCGGGGCGAGATAGCAGCCGCTCTCCGCCTGGGCCAGCCGGTCCATGGCGGCGTGCGTCTTGCCGGAATTGGTCGGCCCGACGAACAGCCGCAGCTTGCGCACCATGGCGCGCGCCGCGGCGAAGCTGTCGAGATACACGCCAAGGCCCGAGGCGCTTTCGAGCTGCTGCCGGCGCACCTTCAGGCCGGCGCGCGCGGCCGCCGCGTTGAACGCCTCCTCCAGCGCGTCGAGCAGCGCCTGCAGGCGCGGGATGCGGCCGCCGAAGCCGGCGGCGCGGGCCATGTCGTCGGCGAACGGCTTGGGCCGCCACGCCTCGCCCAGGCCGCTCGCGCGCTCGGCCATCGAAGCCAACCACGAATCGACGCGCCCGCGCGCCTTCTCCAGCGCGTTGGAGGTCAGGCAGGCGGCCTTCACCCGCTTGCCCAGCACCTTGGCGTCGGGCTTGTTGAAGCCGTCGGGCTGGGCGATGAAGGTCCACACCTCCGCCTCGACGTCGGGCAGCGGCCCGACCGGCACGCGGTAGCGCAGGCGCACCTTGCGGTCCGTGCCGGGGGCGAGGACGTCCTGCACCACGGTCACCGACCAGCGCGCCGGGATCGAATCCGCGTCCACTTCGATGCCGTCGCCGCGCACGGCGGCGCCGATCATGCGCAGCGCGTCGCGGCGGTCGGCCTCGTAACCGTCGCCGGGGGTGCCTTCGGGATTGTTGGGGGTGTCTTCCGGATCCATCCTCGTCCTCTCCGGGTCTTCGCCCGGTCCCCATCTGGCGTTCCTGCATGACGACAGCGCGGCAGCGCGCCGAACGCCGGGGAGCATTCCTATATGGGCGGCGCGGCGCGGACGGGCAAGCTGAATCCGGGGCGCCCGGCCTACCCCGCCCGCACCGCTGTACGGCCCGGCCCGCCGGAGCCATACAGGGGGATCGGAGGCCGCACGGCGCGCGCCAGCACCCCATCCATGGGGGTAGACAATCGCACTCCGCACCCGATCGATGGTGTTAGCGTTGAATTCCGTCTGATCAACGCCCGACGCATTCTCCATTATCAGGCACACAGCGACCCCCACGCAGCAGAGGCGCCGCCCTGCTTAGGAGACGTGTATGCCGAGCCCGCGCGATATTGTGGACTTGATGGAGCGGATCCGGTGTATTTCTTCAGACGATGAACGACATGACTTGATTACCACTCTGGCAGAGCCGGCGAAACCGACGATTTTGTCGTTCATCAACGCCCACGCGGTGAACCTCTGCTGGAATTCCGGCGACGTTCTGGCGTGGTTCCGCGCGTCCGACGTGCTGTTGCGCGACGGCGTCGGCCTGAAGAAGGCGTTCGACCTTCTGGGGTTCGAGCCGGGACTGAACATGAACGGCACCGACTTCATCCCGCTCCTGCTGCGTTCGCTCCCCAAGCGGCGCCTCGCCGTCTACGGCACCCAGAGCCCGTGGCTGGACCGTGCCAGGACGCACCTCGAAACGACCACGCCGCACGAGATCGTCGACGTGCAGCACGGCTTCCACCCCGTCGAACGCTATGTCGAGCACGCGCAGCGGAACCGGCCGGACGTCATCCTGCTCGCCATGGGCATGCCGCGGCAGGAGCAGGTGGCGGTGGCGCTGGGCGCCGCGCTCGACCACCCGGTCCTGATCATCAACGGCGGCGCCATCATCGATTTCATGGCCAAGCGGTTCGAGCGCGCTCCCGCCGTCGTCCAGCGCCTCGGCCTCGAATGGCTGTACCGGGTGGCGCAGGAGCCGCGCCGGCTGTTCCGCCGCTATTTCGTCGGCGGGGTGAGTTTCGCCCGCACCGTCCTGATTCTCCGCCGCGCCGTCAGCCGTTCGTCCGGCGCCCAAGCACAAGGAGTTTGAGCATTGGAACAGCTTCCCCAGGTCCCCCGCGGCGGGCTGCCTTCGGCGAACTGGCCCGCGGTTCCGGTCGCCGGCCCCATCGCGTACCAGCGCCCTCCCTTCCCGTCCGAAGGCGAGCCGTCCGTGCCGGCGGCCGGCCCCGACCTGCGCCTTGTCGGCCGTGTCCTGATGGGCCGCAAATGGCTGATCGCGTCGATGGTCACGGTGATCACCGGCCTGTCCGCGGTCGGCGTGTCGCTCCTGGAGGACAAGTACACCTCCAACGCGCTGCTGCTGGTGGACAACCGTCAGGTCCGCATCGTGCAGGAGGCGGATCAGGTGCTGGGCGCCATCCCGGCGTCGGACGAGGCGCTGCTGAGCGAGATCGAGATCCTCAAGTCGAACCAGGTGCTGGGGCAGGTCATCAGTGAACTGAAGCTCGCCGAGAATCCCGACTTCAACCCGCCGCCGCCGGAAAAGAAAGACGCGTCGCTCGGCGCCCAGGCGCTGGAGTACGCCTGGGGCCTCACCGGCCGCGTGTGGGGCGAGGTGCCGCCGGCCGCCGTCGCCGATACGCTGGGCGTCGTCGGGCGCTACGTCCAAGGACTGGAACAGCGCGAGGCCAAGAACGGCGGCGGCCAGGACCACATCTTCGCCCGCCTCCGCGGCAAGCTGGACGTCGGCATCGTCGGCCGCTCGCGCGTCATCCGCGTGGAGTTCACCGCCAAGGACCCGGCGCTGGCCGCCAGGATCGTGGAGCAGATCGTCGCGCGCTACATGCAGACGCGGCAGGAGATGGACCGGGCGCTCGCCACCAGCGCGTTGTCCTGGCTGGAGCAGCGCATCGCCCAGCTTCAGCGGGAGGTGCGGCAGGCCGACCATGACCTGGAGCAGGCGCGCTTCAAGTCCGGCCTGATGCGCGGCCAGGCCGGCGGCCCGATGGCCGTGCAGGAGCTGGAACAGATCCGCCTGCGCCTGGCCGAGGCATCCGCGCTGCGCGCCCGCACGGTGGCGCAGGCCGAGGCGCTGGAGCGCTACCTGCGCGCGGGCGACTGGAACGCCATCGGCGGTTCCATCGCCTCGCCCGTCGTGGCGCAGTTGCGCGCCACCGTGGCCACGCTGCAGACGGAAATGGGGCAAGTCTCCAAGCAGTACGGGCCGAAGCACCCCCGCCTCGTGGAGCTGCAGGCGCGCATGGGCGAAGCCTACGGCGCCTTGCAGAACGAGATCCGGCGCGAGATCAGCGGCGTGCGCGAAGCCGCCAGCGTGGCGGTCGAGCAGGAGAGGGCGCTGAAGGACATGGTGGCCGGGCTGGAGTCCCGCTACACCGCGTTGGCCAGCGACGACGGCGTCAAGCTGCGCCAACTGGAGGCCGAGGCAACCGCCAAGCACCAGCTCATGGAAAGCCTGCTCAAGCGCCTGGAAGAGGTGCAGGCGCAGCAGGACAACCGCGCCTTCCCGACGGGCGTCAAGCTGGTCTCCCCGGCGCAGGTGCCGAACCAGCCGTCCGGCCCATTCCGCCTGCTGCTGACGCTGGCCGGGTTCGCCGGTTCGCTGATGCTGGCCATCGCCATCGTGTTCGCGCTGGAGCTGATGCAGCGTCGCGTGCGCGCGCCGGAAGCCATCCGCCGCACGCTGGGCATCGCCAACATCCACGTCGTCCCGCACCACAACGTGCGCGGCCGGCGCGCGGCGCGGCTCTACGAGGTTTTCCAGACGCAGCCCTTCTCGCTGTTCAGCGAGGCGATGCGGGCGCTGTTCCGCAACCACCTGTCCGACGTCGGCCCGATCGGCTCCATCGCGGTAACCTCGGCCCGGCCGCGCGACGGCAAGACGTCGCTGACGCTCGCCACCGCCCAGGTGGCCGCGCAGGCCGGGCGCCGCGTGGTGGTGGTGGACACCGACTTCCGCCGCTCGCGCATCGACGGCCTGTTCGGCATGTCGGGCAAGGTCGGCCTGTCCGACTGGATCGCCGGCACCGTCACGCTGGACGAGATCGTGCATGAGTCGAGCGAGGTGCCGTTCGCCGTGATCCCGGCGGGCAAGCTGATCTCCTCGACGCTCGACCGCTTCAACGTCGACTGTCTGGTCGACCTGATGGCGGCGCTCAGCCCGCGCTACGATCTGGTGATCTTCGACACGGCACCGGTGCTGGCGGTGTCGGACGCGCGGGTGGTGTGCGCGGCGGCCACCAAGGTGCTGTTCGTGGCGCGCTGGGGCCACACCACGCAGGGCGACCTGAACGGCGTGACGGACATCGGCCCGATCGACCCGGCCAAGTTCGTCTGCGCGCTGACCGACGTGAACCTGAAGAAGGCGGCGGCGCGCGGCTACGAAGGGCCGTACCGCAACTACATGGCGACCCGGAAGTACTACGGCGAGCCGACCCGCCTGCGCGAAGCGCGCTGAGCACGACGGCCCACCGGCGGCAGGACGCTCCGCGCCTGCCGCCGGTTCGCTTTTCCCGGACGTTTCCCGCTGGAGACAGGCCCATGCACACCCCCTTCGGCCGCCGCGACCTGTTCGGAGCCTTCGCCGGCGCGCTGTGGGCGGCCAGTTGCGCCCGCGCCGTCGGTGCCGCCGCGCACACGCCGGCCCCGGCGCGGGCCCCGGCCGGCGGGCCGCCCGCCACGTTGCGCGACGTGTGCCGCGCCCGCGGCATCCGGCACGGCGCCGCCCGCGACCACGTCGCCATGCCCGAGGACGCGGCGCTCGACGGGCTGATGGCCCGGGAATGCGATCTCGTGGTGCCGGAGAACGGCGGCAAGTGGTCGCTGCTCCAACCACGGGAGGGCCAATGGGACTGGCGCCGCTTCGACCGCAGCGTCGAGGACGCACGCCGCCTTGGCGCAGCGCCGGTGTGGCACTGCATCCTCTGGCAGGACATGGGGATGCCCGAGTACATGAAGCTGCCACTCGACCGCTTGGGGGATCTGGGCATCGGCGAGGCGGTCTATTTCTCCCCCGAAGGCACGCTGGCGGAGAAGAACCATTGGCGGCGCTTTACCGGCTACGCCGACGCGGTGCGCCACCGTTACGGCGACGTCTTCTGGCGCATCGACGTGGCCAACGAGGTGTTCTTCTGGGAGACCGAGGCGTCGCACCCGCACCGCCAGGACGCGCACGGCTTCCGCAAGGGCCTGTGGTGGGCGGTGGCCGGCGGCGCCAAGGGGCCGGACTGGCTCGATCCGTTCTTCCACCACACGCGGCGGACCTTCCCCTCGGCCAGGCTGGTGATCAACGAGTTCGGCATCGAGCTGGCCGAGGGCTGGCAGCAGCGCAAGCGCGCCTACCTGCTGCGCTGGCTGACCGGCGCGGTGCGTCGCGGCGTGCCCATCGACGGCTTGGGCCTGCAAAGTCATCTGTTCGCCGGCAAACCGTATGACCGCGAGGGCATGCGCACCTTCCTGCGCGCGGTGGACACGCTGGGCATCCCCGTCCACGTGACCGAGCTGGACGTCGACGAGCGGTACCTGCCCGCCCACTGGAGCCGCACCGAGAAGGACCACGCCATCGCCTGGACGGCGCAGGAGTACCTGCGCGACGTGGTGAGCAGCGCGACGCTGGTCGAGGTGACGTGGTGGCACCTGCGCTCCGACCTCAACTGGATCGCGCTGTCGAACCCCGGCCAGAAGCCGCATCCCGCGCCGTTCGACGCGCAGTCGCAGCCGTTGCCGCTGTACCACGCCGCCATCCGCGCGCTGGAGGGTAGCGCCCGCCGGGCGTGATTTCCGTGACCGCCCGCCCACATCGTGGCGCTTTTGCCGCAGAGAAGCGCTGGAAACCGTGCCCCACATTTACCACAGCCGATGATTGCATTTGCCTAAAATTCGAAATATCTTGTTAACCAACTCGACCGAGTCTGCCCCTCACAGGTCAACATGAAAAAAGGGGCACCGGCCCATGGCCACGATCAACACCAAGTTCGTCATCAATGCCTATGGGCAGTCCGCCGGCGGCGTCGCCCCGCACTTCCGGCTGCTCGTGGACGGCACGGATGTCGGTCAGGCCACGGTGAGCGCGACCTCACCGACCGCATACACCTTCACCACGGCCGTCGAGGCCGGCCAGGGCCACAAGGTGCAGATCGTCTACGACAATGACGCCACCGTGAACGGCCAGGATCGCAACCTCACCGTCAAGTCGCTCGTCGTCAACGGCAACGCCCTCAGCCCCACCCAGGCCAGCTACGACCGCTACGCCCTCGACGGGAAGGATGTGGTCGCCGGTCAGGAGGGCATGTGGTGGAACGGTGCGCTGGTCTTCAGCACCCCGGCCACCTATTACCCCGCTCCCGTCGTCACCGCGCCGACGCCCACCCCGACGCCGACGCCGACGCCGACGCCGACGACCGGCACCTCCACCATCGTCGTCAACGCGCAGTCCAGCCTGGCCGGCGGTGTCGGCGCGCACTTCAACGTGCTGGTCGACGGCGTGAAGGTCGGCGAGGGCATGACCACCGCCACCGCCAAGGACTACAGCTTCACCGCCAACGCCGCGGCCAACACCGCGCACAAGGTGCAGATCCAGTTCGACAACGACGCCACCATCAGCGGCCAGGACCGCAACCTGACGGTCAACAAGATCACCATCAACGGCAACGCCGTGGCGCCGAACGCCCCGATCGTGACCTACGACCGGGGTGCGCTGGACGGCCAGGACGTCATCCCCGGCCAGTCGGGCATGTGGTGGAACGGCACGCTGGTCGTGAACAGCCCGGCCAGCTATTTCCCCGAGCCCGCCACGCCGACGCCCACCCCGACGCCCACGGCCGGCACCTCGACCATCGTCGTCAACGCGCAGGCCCACGTGGCCGGCGGCGTCGGCGCGCACTTCAACGTGCTGGTCGACGGCGTGAAGGTCGGCGAGGGCATGACCACCGCCACCGCCAAGGACTACAGCTTCACCGCCAAGGCCACGACCGACGCCGCGCACAAGGTGCAGATCCAGTACGACAACGACGGCACCGTCAGCGGCCAGGACCGCAACCTGCTGGTCAACAAGATCACCATCAACGGCAAGGCCGTGGCCCCGGACAGTTCCATCGTGAGCTACGACCGGGGCGCGCTGGACGGTCAGGACGTGATCCCCGGGCAGTCCGGCATGTGGTGGAACGGCACGCTGGTCGTCAGCGCCGACAAGTCCTACTTCCCGGCCGGCACCACGACGCCGACCACCCCCACCACCCCCACCACGCCGACAACGCCGACAACGCCGACCCTGCCGTCGCTCACCGTGAACGACGTCAGCGTCAGGGAGCCGGGCATGACGGCCGGTTCGAGCGGCGCCATCAACGGTTTCCTGCACACCGAAGGCAACCAGATCGTCGACGCGGCGGGCAACTACGTGAAGCTGACCGGCGTCAACTGGTTCGGGTCCTCGGGCATCGGCTGGTCGCCCAACGGCCTGTGGGCGCGCGAGTGGCACTCGATGATGGACCAGATGAAGTCGCTCGGCTTCAACTCGATCCGCCTCGACTGGTCCGACGCGATGCTCGAACCGGGCCGCCTGCCGAACAACATCGACTACGGCCGCAACCCCGACCTCAAGGGCCTCAGCCCGCTGCAGATCTTTGACAAGGTGATCGACTACGCTGGCAAGCTCGGCATGAAGATCATCCTCGACCACCACCGCAACGAGGACGGCGCCGGCTCCAACACGCACGGCCTGTGGTACACGGACCGGTATCCGGAATCGAAGGTCATCGAGAACTGGAAGGTGCTGGCCGACCGCTACGCCGGCAACACCACCGTGATCGGCGCCGACCTGCACAACGAGCCGAACGGCCCGGCCACCTGGGGCGACGGCAACCGGGCCACCGACTGGAAGGCGGCGGCCGAACGCATCGGCAACGGCATCCAGACCGTGAACAGGGACTGGCTGCTGTTCGTCGAGGGCGTCGAGCGCTTCAACGGCACCTGGGACTGGTGGGGCGGCAACCTGCGCGGCGCCAAGACCATGGACGTGCAGTTCAACACGCCCGACAAGCTGGTCTATTCGGTGCACTCCTACGGCCCGTCGGTAGCCAACTGGGGCTGGTTCTCCGACCCCAACTACCCCAACAACATGCACCAGCTCTACACCGACAGTTGGGGCCACGAGCTGATCTCCAACCAGCACCCGATCTGGGTCGGTGAGTTCGGCGGGCACATGACCACGACGACCGACCGCCTGTACATGCAGGAGCTGGTGCAGTACATGCAGGGCGACTGGAACAACGACGGCGTGCGTGACCTCGGCGCCGGCAAGCAGGGCGCCAGCTGGGCCTACTGGTCATGGAACCCGAACTCGCACGACACCGGCGGCATCCTGAAGGATGACTGGACCACGGTCGACTACAACAAGTACAACCTGATCAAGGACGCGCTGTACACCGGCTCCGCCCCGGTCCCCGGGCAGACGGACGCGGTGTTCACGGTGAAGCTGTCGGCCGCGTCCACGAGCACGGTGAAGGTGAACTACGCGACGGTGGACGGCACGGCGAAGGCCGGGTCGGACTACACCGCCGCCAGCGGCACGCTGACCTTCAACCCGGGCGAGACCAGCAAGACGGTCGCCGTGAAGGTGCTGGGCGACACCGTCGCCGAAGGCACGGAGACCTTCTCGCTGAAGCTCTCCGCGGTGTCGAACGCCACGCTGGCCGACGACACCGGCGTCGGCAGCATCACGCAGTCGTCCACCGCCGCGGCGGCCCCGGTGGAGCAGACGGAACTGTACAGCCATCTGGTGGCGCAGTCCCAGCAGGCCCCGGCGTCGAGCTTCGACGCGCTGGCGCAGCAGATGTTCCTGGAGATGGGGCACCCGCAGGCCACCGATGCCCTGTACGTCGAGAGCCTGAGCCACCTCGACCAGAACTCCTACGCCTGAGCCCCGGCTGCAACGAAGAAGGCCGGCAGCATCCCGCTGCCGGCCTTTCTCTTTCGTGCGTGGGCCTCAGGATGCTTCGGCCGACGGCGAGGCCGGGACCGGCGTGGCCAGCGACGGCACGGCCGTGCGGCTGCGCCGTGTCGGGGCCAGCGACAGCGGCCGTTCCACCAGCACGAACAGCGCCAGCGCTGCGGCTGACGAGGCCGCCAGCGCCGGCACGAACATCGCCCAGAACACCCAGGACGACTGCGCCCCGGCCGGCACGACCAGCGCCACCGCCGTGAACACGACGCGCAGCGTCACGCTGTGGATCAGGTAGAACGAATAGCTGACGTTGCCCATCCAGCGCAGCGGCGCCGTCGACAGCAGGCGGGCGATCCAGCCGTCGCAGCCCAGCGCCGCGTAGCCGAGCGCGAAGCTGCCCAACCCCGCGGCGATCACCGCGCCGATCACCACCGGCCGGGCGACGTCCGTCTCGGCGCTGCCTTCCAGCGCCAGGATCACCGAAAGGGCAGCCCCCACGACGGCCACCGCCGCGACGTCGATCAGCGGCTGCCGAGGGGCACCGCCGCGCGCCTTCTGAAAGGCGATCAGCTCGTACATGAGGATGCCGACGGTGAACAGCGCGGCGATGGAGTGCTCGTGCTCCAGGATCAGCAGGCCGCCCACCGCCGACCAGACCAGCACGCGCTTCCACGGCGCCATGGTGCGCATGTCCAGCGCCCAGACGATCACCGGCGCCACCAGGTAATACGCGATCTCGTAGCTGAGCGACCACGCCACCGCGACCATCGGCCGGATGTCGAACAGGCCCGGCAGCAGCAGCAGGTTCTGCAGGACGTAGACGCCAGCGTCCGCCGGATCGGCCGGCAGCTTGCTGTGCGCCGGCGCCAGCATGGACAGCACGATGTAGAGCGCGAACACCGCCAGGAAGGTCGGGTAGATGCGCCGCACGCGGCGCCGGGCGAAGTCCACGATGGGCAGCGGCCGCGCCAGCAGCAGGCTGTAGATCAGATAGCCGCTGAGCACGAAGAAGACGTCCACGCCCAGCCGGCCGCCGTTGAAGAGCACCATCCAGACGTCCGACGTCGGCCCTTCGTAGCCGACCCACGGGCGGGTGAACGCGGCGTAATGCACCAGGAACACCAACAGTGCCGCGACGCCGCGCAATCCCTCCATCGCGGCCATGCGGCCGCCCGTCGAGACCGTGGCGTCGAGTGGCGAGCGCAGGCAGGACAAGGCATGGCGTATCATCGTCTCACTCCCGGAAAGCCGTTGGTCACGCGGCGGGCGGTCAGGCGGCGGATTGCGCGCGGCGGGCAAGCCCGCCCATCAGTTTGAGGAGCGCCGCGCGCCCCTCCCGCCCGAGGCCCGGCCCGAAGACGGCCATGGCGACGAAACCGGCGGCCAGCACCACCTTGGCCGCCGTGAAGGCCGGGTCGACGGCGTCGGCGAACAAGTGCCAGCCGACCACGTAGACCGCCGCAGCCGGCACCACGATGGCGGCAAGGCGCATGGGATCGAGCGGGATCTCATCCGGGCACAGGCGGCGGCGGACGATCTCGGTCACGGCGATCTGGAACAGCTCGCGCCCGAGGTTGGCGAGGGCCGCGCCCACGAGGCCCCAGGCCGTCACCATCACCACCGCCATCGCCGTTCCCACCGCCAGACTGGCGGCCGAGATCCACGGCAGCACCGCCATGCGCTTGGCCTTCATGAGCGCCACCTCGGGTTGCATGCGCGCCCCGTGCAGCACGAAGGACAGCACCAGAAGCGGCATGCACGGCAGCACCGGCGCGTAGTCGGGCGAGGCGATCAGCCACAGGATCTCCGGCGTCGTCAGCGCCATGCCCAGCGCCGCCGCCGTCAACAGCGTCAGGAACAGGTGGAAGACAAGGTCGGCCTGCCCGCGGTCCTCCCCCTCGTGCTGCGCCTCCAGCCGGCGCACGGACCAGATCTGCAGGAACGACGCGGTGAGGAACATGAAGAGGATCTGCGCCAGCCGCAGGCCGAAGGTGAACAGGCCGACGGCGGCGGTGGTCAGCATGACGTTGAGCAGCCAGCGCGCCACCACGTTGTTGGTTATGTCCAGCAGCGACTGCGGCATGTACGGCAGGCCCAGCGTCACCACCCGCCGCAGCACCGCACCCGAGAAGCCCAGCCCGTTCTCCGCCAGGATCACCGCCCCCAACGTCAGGCCGAGGATGGCGAAGGCCACGGCGTTGGCCAGGAAAATGCCCTCGACGTGCCATTCCAGCGTCAGCAGGAACAGCGCGTTGAGGCTGATCAGCGCCACCGCCTTGGCCACCGAGATGCCCAGGCACAGCACCGAGCGCTTCTTCACCCGGTAATACGCCAGCGCCAGTTCGAACACGGTGGTCAGCGCGATGCTGCCCAGCGCGATGGCGATGACGCGCGCTTCCCCGGCTTCGCCGAACAGCGCCCAGCTCAGCCCCACCCCGATCGGCCAGCACAGCGCCAGCAGGACCAGCATGGCGCCGCTGAGCGCCAGGACGCAGGTGCTGACGACACGGCGCCGCGCCGGTTCCTCCGCATACTCGAAGTAGACGACGGTGAAGGCGTTGTTCAGGCCGATCATCAGCATTACGGCCAGCAGGTCGCAGAACACGACGATCAGCCCATAGATGCCGAACTCCGTCGGCGTCAGCACCTTCGTGTAGAGCGGCAGGAGCAGCAGCCCGGCGGCCCGGTTCACGATGTTCGCCACCAGATAAATCCAGCCATGCCGGAAGACGGTCGCCGCCTCGGATGCCATGCGTCACGCCTCTTGGAGAAGTCCATTGGAAGACAAGAAGCAGGCCGATCGCCCAATGGACTAATCACCCTGCGCCGAAAGCCGCCCACCGGGCGGTGAATTCGGCGCAAATCATCGCTTTCATTGCGAGATACGGTCAACGTCACCTTGGTCGAATACGGCACTCTTCCGTCATAGGGCCGCAAGCCAGTCCGCGCGACGCGGAGTCCTTGGTGGCCCGCGCGCTGACGCCGCCCGGCCGGACCATTCACCCCTACCCGGAAGGAAAGCGGCGCAGCCGGATGGGGCTTCCATCACCACGCCCGCAGGGTGATGGGAGGGGCAGGGCCGGCAACGGCGCGTTGGAGAGGACCGCGCCATGCCAAAGCGTTCCGCCCCCTCCCTCCGGTGGCCTTGATCCTCCGTCCAGAGCACGCCCTCCGTGCCGGCGCCCTGTCCCTCGCTGTCCGAGATCCACCACGCGGGAGGCGGCGGTGCGTCTCTACTCCCTATTTGCGGGCAGAATCGGCGTGCGCCAGCGACGTCCGAGAATCGGCTTCTCCGGATGCGGAATCCCCGTCGAACGGTGGCACCCACCCGCGCTCTCCGCCTGCGTCGACTTGGCTTTACTTTCGATTGCGGCGGGTTATCGCCTCCGGCCGCCAGAACACCATTGATTTGTTGCCGGTTTTGACACCTTTCCCTAAGTCGTTTGCAACAAATCGATACGGCTGACTTCCGCTTCCACTCGATCATTTCCGGGTGATTGCGCCAGTCGGACCAAAAAGACAGCGAGAATGTCGTCCTGGCCATCTGCCGTCTGCGGGCAAGCGCACTGCGGATGGGTTTTCATTGCCATAATGCGGGACCTGTGATGAGCAAATCGGATCCTGAAGCGATTCTCGAGCTGTCCCCGTCGAAAAAGGCCGGATTGCCGCCGCTGGGCCTCGGCATGCTGCTGGCGCTGGTGGACGGCGCCGTGCTTGGGGCGATGGGTTGGCTGGTCGGCTACTATCTCGCCAATTCCGGCGTCACGCACGAATTCGACCTGATCCAGCAGTCGCTGGTCACCGGCCTGATGCTGGTGCCGCTGGTGAAGTCGGTGTTCGGCATCTATTCGTTGAGCCGTTTCGACTACGGCGAGCGCATGCGCCGCACCGTCCAGGCGGCGCTGCTGTGCACCGCCGTGCTGATGGTGCCCTTCGCCGTGGCCGAGGGGTTCCGCTCCTTCTTCCTGGGCGCGCTGGTCACCGCGCTGCCGGGCTTCCTCATCACCTTCGCCGTCGACCTGCTGATCGTGCACGGGCTGTTCGCCTGGAACCAGCAGTGGCGCACCCCCGTCGTCATCGTCGGCGCCGGCCCGCAGGGGGCGGCCATCGCCGAAAAGATGCAGCGTCTGCCGTGGCTGGGCATGCGGCCGGTGTGCTTCGTCGACGAGGACGAGAGCCTGTGGCAGACCCGTGTCGCCAACCTGCCGGTGATCGGCCCGCCCAGCCTGCTCGGCTCGTCGCCGGCCTACGCCAGACAGGCGCAGGCCGCGGTGATCGCCGATATGGCCCGCCATGGCGCGGATCTGACGACGCTGCTGAAGTCCCTGCCCTTCCGCCAGGTGTACTGCGTGCTGGGCGAAGGCAACGTCAGCGCTCTCAACGCCAACTTCCACAATCTTCATGGCTCGCTGTCGCTGCGCGTCAGCCTACGGCCGAATACCGCCTACCTGCGCATCCGCCGCGCGCTGGACGTGGTGCTGTCCACCCTGCTGCTGGTCCTGCTGGCGCCGCTGATGCTGACCATCGCGCTGCTCATCCGGCTGGACAGTCCGGGCCCGGTGGTGTTCCGCCAGCAGCGCTGGGCCGGCGGCAACCGCACCTTCGACCTGCTGAAGTTCCGCTCCATGCACATCGACGCGGAGGCCCAGCTGAACCGCCTGCTGGAGAGCGACCCGGCCATGCGGCAGGAGTACGAGACCTACCACAAGCTCTCCTTCGATCCGCGCATCACGCCCTTCGGCCGCTTCCTGCGCCGGACCTCGCTGGACGAACTGCCGCAGCTCTGGAACGTGCTGATGGGCGACATGAGCCTGATCGGGCCGCGCGCCTACATGCCGCGCGAACTGCCGGAGGTGGGGGACTCGGCCGCGGTGATCGGCACCGTGCGTCCGGGGGTGACCGGGTACTGGCAGGTGTCCGGCCGGCACCGCACCAGCTTCCAGGAGCGCGTGGCGATGGACGTCTTCTACGTGCGCAACTGCGGGCTGCTGTTCGACTTCTACATCCTGTTCCGCACGGCCTTCGTCGTCTTCAAGGGCGAGGGATCGTGACGCGCACCGCCCCGGCCATGGCCCCGATTGCGGCATGAGGCCCACCGGGCGACATCCTTTCGGGGTGCCGCCCTCCCCCGGCCTTACTTCCTCCGCCCGGCCCGGGCACCCCCGCTGCCCCCAGCAGGCGGGGCCACGCCTCTCCAGATAACGGACAGGCCGCCACCCTTTTCGCAGGCTTTGCCCAATGACATCCCTGCAAGACCACGTCACCGTCGTCATCCCGACCCGTCACCGGCCCGACCTGGTAACCCGCGCGGTGGAAAGCGCGCTGGCGCAGACCTATGGCGCGCTGGAGGTCGTCGTCGTCGTCGACGGCCCCGATCCGGAAACCGCCGGGCGGCTCAACGCGCTCGGCGCCCCACGCCTCAGCGTGATCGAACTGGAGCGCAACGTCGGCGCCGCCGAGGCGCGCAACGTCGGCGTGCACCGCGCCAAGGGGGCGTGGATCGCCTTCCTCGACGACGACGACCACTGGATGCCCGAGAAGATCGCCGTGCAGATGGCTGCCCGGCCGGCCGGCGTACGCTACCCCATCATGAGCTGCCGCTGCCAGGTGCCGACGGCGCGCGGCACGTACGTGTGGCCACGCCGGCTGGCGACGCCGGACGACGCCATCGACGAGTATCTGTTCGTGCGCCGCGGCCTGTTCAAAGGCGAGACCTTCGCCACGACCAGCACGCTTCTGATCCCGCGCGAGCTGCTGCTGCGCCAGCCCATCCCGAAGTCGATGTTCGACGACTGGGAATGGATGATCACCTGCTCGCGCATCGAGGGTTGCCGGCTGATCACCGTGCCGGAGGTGCTGGCCGTCCACTACACGGAAACCGACCGTGTCACGCTCTCCACCTGCTTCAACATCGACCGGGCGCTCGGCTGGGCGGAATCGATGCAGACGCGGATGTCGCCACGCGCCTACGCCAGCCTGCTGATGCAGGCCGTGGGGGGCGAGGCGGCGGCGCGCACCGCGGCGGCGCGCTGGCGCATCCTGCGTTCGGTCTGGCGCGGCGGCCGGCCGACGCCGATGGCGCTGGCCACCTACCTCATGCATTCGCTGATGCCGGTGGGGCTGCGCCGGCGCATGCGCAAGGTGCTGTTCTCCGCACCCGGCGCCGCCTGATCCCCCGAAGACAACCGACCAAAACAAGCCGGCATCGACGACCTCGCGTTCCGTCGCCGCGGCGGCACCCCGGCGACGGTCGAGGATGCGCGGGGCGCCCCGTCCGAGAGTCATCCTCCGGCTTCCGTGACGCCGTAGGCCGTCCTCGCCCAATCGGTCTATTCCGTCACCACGCCATAGCCTCCGAATCGGCCATACGAAGTAAAGTGCGTCCGCTTTCCCCGGCGCCTCTTAATACACCAGGAGAATTGTCTACCGTAATTTGCGCCGTTATGCTGTAAACGACTTTAGAGAAGCGATAACGCTCATCATGTTTCTTGCAATGCGGCGGACCACGAACCGGCAATTGGCGAATTGGTCAAATGACCAGGAGTGGACATGATTTACATCGTCAGCCCCGGCGGCACGCGCGAGAAAGGCGGCATGGGGAGGATCGTTGACAACTTCACCACCGATCTCGCGCGGCATAACCCCGATGTGCGCTTCCAGGTGGTCGACACCTACGGCCCCGACGCCAACTTCCGCCGCATGCCCTTCTACTTTCTTCTGGCGCTGCTGAGACTGTCTGTCTGCTTCCTGTTCGGCCGCGCGCGGCTGGTGCACGTGCACATGGCCGAATACGGCAGCGTGGTGCGCAAGGGCGCGGTGGTGATGCTGGCCGCCCTGTTCCGCGTGCCGATCGTCCTGCACCTGCACGCCGGCCGCTTCCCGGAACAGGTGCGGACGTCGCACCCGGCGGCGCGCTGGGCGATCACCCGCCTGATCGGCCTGGCCGGCGAGATCGTCGTGCTGGGCGAGTACTGGCGCACCTTCGTGATGGAGACGTTTGGCGAGCATGCGCGGCGCGTGACCGTGCTGCACAACGCCGTCCCCGGCCCCGACCGGGTGCCGGAGCGCACGGGCGACGGGCCCGTGCACATCCTCTTCCTCGGCCGCCTCATCAAGCTGAAGGGCATCCACGTGCTTCTCGACGCGCTGGCGAGCGAGGAGTGCCGCGCCCGGCCGTGGCGGCTGACCATCGCCGGCGACGGCGATCTGGAGACCTATCGCGCCCAGGCGGCCGCGCTCGGCCTCGCCGACCGCGTGACCTTCACCGGCTGGCTCGACCAGCCCGGCTGCCGGCGCCTGCTGGCGGAGGCCGACGTGCTGGTCCAGCCCTCCATGTACGAGGGGCTGCCGATGGCTGTGCTGGAGGCAATGGCGCACGGCCTCGCCATCGTCGCCACCCCGGTGGGTTCGGTGCCCGACGCGATCGAGGACGGCCGGTCCGGCCTGTTCGTCCCGCCGGGTGACACGGCGACGCTGGCCGATACTCTGACCCGCGTCATCGATGACGCCGGACTGCGCCGTGCGCTCGCCGCCGGCGCGCGCGAGCGCTTCGTGCGCAGCTTCGACATCGCCGTCTACCGTGAACGCCTGCTGGAGATCTACCGCCGCAACGGCTGGACGGACGCCACGGCGCCCGCCCCCACCCCCGCGCACGCCGCCCCGCTGAAGAGCGTCACCGAGAGGATCGCGCCATGAAGGAAGCACTTGCCGCCCTGGTTCGCTGGTCGGGACTCGGCTGGGGTGTGCGGTTCCTGTGCGCCCGCCGCCGCGCGACCATCGTCGTCTACCACGACCCCGATCCGGTGGTGCTGCGCGAGCACCTCGCCTTCTACGCCCGGCATTACCGATTCACCACGCTGGACGCCGTGGCCGATGCCATGGAGACCGGGCGCTGGGGCGACCTGCCGCCTTACCCGCTGGTCATCACCATCGACGACGGGCACGCCGGCAACGCCAGGCTGGCGCCGCTCCTCCGCGAGTTCGGCGTGCGCCCGACCATCTACCTGTGCAGCCGCGTCGTCGGCACCGCCCGCCCCTTCTGGTGGAAGACGCCGGCCGCCAGCCGCATCGGCGTCGAGGAGCTGAAGCGCCAGCCCGATACCGAGCGCCGCCGCCGCCTCGCCGAGGCCGGCGACGACCCGGATCGGGATGGGGCCACACGCCACGCGCTGACCTGGAACGAAGTGGCCACGCTGGGCGAAGCGGTGGACTACGGCGCCCACACGCGCACCCACCCCATCCTGATCCAGTGCGACGACCTGCGCGCGGCCGAGGAGATCGGCCTGTCGCGGATCGAGCTGGAGAAGGCGAGCGGACGGCCCTGCCGGCACTTCGCCTATCCCAACGGCGACTACGGCGAGCGGGAGGTGGAACTGCTGCGCGCCGCCGGCTACCGCACGGCCCGGACGATCGAGCCGGGCTGGAACGGCTGGCACACCGACCCGCTGCGCCTCAAGGCCTTCCCGGTGTCCGACGACGTGTCCGTAGCGTGGCTGGCCGTGCAGCTGACCGGGCTGCCGGCGTGGCTGCGCGGGCTGAAGGACAGCGTGCGCGGACGGCGCACGGCACCGGAAGGGTACCCCGCCCCGTCCGCGGGAGCCGCCGTGCCGGCTGCGCCGTTCCGCCAATAGAGTCGCACCACCAAAGCATCAGGCAAGTATTAACTGCGGCTACCACCTTTTCCAAAAATCTACCGACACCATCAAAGCCTCAACATCCTTTGCCCCCTCGCAACGCCCGCAATCGAGTGCAATAAAGTTGGAGTGGTTTTCACGAGAATGCGGCGGGGTTCGATGCATAGCATCTGATTAACCTGAACGTATATGGCCGGGCGACCGGATCATCCGAACGGGGGCTGGATGCCCCGAGGAACGCGGCGGTGCTGGCTGATGGGAATTCCTCCCCCCTGCCGACGGCCGGTTCCCTCAAATTTTCTGAAGGAGGTGCCTTCGTGATGCTGACCGCCACCAACACCGAGCCGACCATCGTGTCCGTCGTCACCCAGCAGATCCGCGCGTTCATCGTCGAAAACTTCCTGCTCGGCAAGGACTCCGGGTTCAACAACGCGGAATCGCTGCTGGAAAGCGGGATCATCGACTCCACCGGCATCATGCACGTGGTGGCCTTCCTGGAGGAGAGCTTCGGGATCGCCATCGACGACGACGACCTGATCGCCGACAACCTCGATTCCGTCGAGCGCATCGCCGGGTTCGTCGAGCGCAAGCGCACGCTCAAGGACGCCGCCTGACCGGCCCGGCAGGTTGGGTTGAGGCAGAGCCGAACACCCAACGCGTCCGCCACGCCGGCAACGTTGGGTGTTCGCTGCGCTCAACCCAACCTGCGAATCCGCATATTCGACCGAGGATCGCCGATGGTCTTCCTGGTGCACCACCTGCTGGCCGACACGGCCCGACGGGTTCCGGACAAGACGGCGCTCATCGCCGGAAGCAATCGGCGCAGCTTCGCGGAACTCGACCGCGACAGCGACGCCGTGGCGGCGGCGCTCCAGCGCATGGGCGTGCGGCGAGGCGACCGCGTCGCGATCATGCTGGAGAACTCGGTCGAATACGTGACCGCCTTCTTCGGCAGCATGAAGGCCGGGGCGGTGTACGTCCCCGTCAATCCCTCCACCAAGGCCGACAAGCTGGCCTACATTCTCAACGACTGCGCGGTGACCGTGCTGGTGGCGCCGGTGGCGCTGGCCCGCACGGTGCTGCCGGCCCTGGATGACGCCCCGTCCGTCCAGGGCACCCTGTGGGTCGGCCCAGCCGTCCCCGACGGGGTGAGCGCCGCCGCCAGCTACGCCGAGGCGATCGCCGCCCCGGCACCGGCGCCGGAGATCGTCGGCCTGATCGACGAGGATCTGGCGGCGATCCTCTACACCTCCGGCACCACGGGCAGGCCAAAGGGCGTCATGCTGACGCACGCCAACCTGGTGGCGACGGCGCGCTCCATCGCCGCCTATCTCGGCAACACGCCGGACGACGTGGTGCTGTGCGTGCTGCCGCTGACCTTCGGCTACGGCCTGTCGCAGGTGACGACGTCGGCGCTGGTCGGGTTCACGCTGGTCGTCGAACGCTCCTTCGCCTACCCGGCCGACACGCTGAAGCGCATGGTGGAACACCGCGTCACCGGCCTGCCCGGCGTGCCGACGCTGTTCGCCACGCTGTTGCAGATGGAGGCGGTGAAAGCCGCCGACCTGTCCAGCCTGCGCTACCTCACCAACGCCGCCGCCCCGCTGCCCACCGCGCACCTGAGGCGCGTGGTCGAGCTGTTTCCGCAGGCGATCTTCCATTCCATGTACGGCATGACCGAGTGCAGCACGCGGATCTGCACGCTCGACCCCGCCCGGCTGCACGACAAGACCGCATCGGTCGGCACCGCCATCCCCAACTGCGAGGCCTACGTCGTCGACGACGACGGCAACCGCGCCGCGCCCGGCGTGGTGGGCGAGCTGGTGGTGCGCGGCGCCAACGTCATGCGCGGCTACTGGGGCCGGCCGGAGGAAACGGGCAAGCGTCTGAAGAACGGCCTTCTGTACACCGGCGACCTGTTCAAGGCCGACGAGGAGGGCTTCCTCTATTTCGTCGCCCGCAAGGACGACGTCTTCAAGTGCCGGGGCGAGAAGGTCAGCCCCAAGGAGGTCGAAGGCGTCCTGTGCGAGCTGGTGGAGGTCGCCGAGGCCGCCGTCGTCGGCGTTCCCGACCCGGCCGACGGCATGGCCGTGAAGGCCTTCCTGGTGCCGCGCGAGGGGGCGGCGATCAACGAGGCGGCGGTGCGCCAGCACTGCCGGGCGCGGCTGGAAAGCCACCTCGTGCCCAAGTTCATCGAGATCCGCGCCGAGTTGCCCAAGACCGAATCCGGCAAGCTCAAGCGCGCCGACCTGGCGGAATCCGCCTAGAGCCCGTATCCCCGAGGAGAGCCGACCATGTGTGGAATCGCCGGTGTCCTGGCCGGTCCGCGCGCCGAGCCCCCCGCGCTGGAAGAGCTACGGCGCATGATCGCCATGCTGGGCCACCGCGGCCCGGACGGCTATGGCTTCTACCGCGACGGGCGCTGTGGTTTCGCCCACGCGCGCCTGAGCATCGTCGGCCTCGCCGGCGGCTTCCAGCCGATCCACAACGAGGACCGGACGCTGTGGATCACCTTCAACGGTGAGATCTTTAACCACGTCGAGCTGCGGCGCGAGCTGGAATCGCGCGGCCACCGCTTCTACACGAACACCGACACCGAGGTGATCGTCCATGCCTACGAGGAATACGGGGCGGCCACCTGGGCCAAGCTGAACGGGCAATTCGCCATCGGCCTGTGGGACACCATCACCCGCAAGCTGTGGCTGGTGCGCGACCGCATGGGCATCCTGCCGCTGCATTTCGCCCGCGCTGGCGACCATCTGGTCTTCGGGTCGGAGGTAAAGGCGCTGTTCGGCGGCGGTCGCATCGCCCCGCGGTTCGACGCGGCGCGCCTGGCGCAGGTGTTCAGTCACTGGAGCGTCGCCCCGCAGGGCTCCGTCTTCGCGGGCGTGCAGCAGGTGCCGGCCGCCACGGCGCTGTGCATCGACGAGAATCTCGCCATCCGCGAGGAACGGTACTGGACGCCGAACCTTGCCGGGGATCCGGCGCTGGCGAACATTTCCGTGCAGGAGGCCAGCCAGGTTCTGGGCGAGAGGCTGTTCGACGCGGTGAAGCTGCGGCTGCGCGCCGACGTGCCGGTGGGGGTCTACATCTCCGGCGGGCTGGACAGTTCGGTCATCGCAGCACTGGTGCGCTGGGGCAAGGCCGGACAGGTGCATTCCTTCGGCGTGCGCTTCGCCGACGCGGCCTTCGACGAGACGCCGCAGCAGCGCATCGTCGCCGGCTTCGTCGGCACCGACCACCACGACATCGTCTGCGGCCCGGCCGAAATCCAGGCGGCCCTGCCCAACGTCGTCTGGCACGGCGAGGCGCCGCTGCTGCGCACCGCGCCCGCCCCGCTCTACCTGCTCTCCGGCCTCGTCCAGGACAACGGCATCCGCGTGGTGCTGTCGGGCGAGGGCGCGGACGAGCTGCTGGGCGGCTACGACATCTTCAAGGAGGACCGCGTCCGCCGTTTCTGGGCACGCCGGCCGGACTCGCGCCTGCGCCCGAAGCTCCTGGGCCGCATCCATCCCTTCGCCGCCGCCACCGGCGCCAAGGACAGCCCGCTGTGGCAGGCCTTCTTCCGCCGCGGGCTGACGGACACCGACGATCCGTTCTACGCACATCGCATCCGCTGGCAGAACACGGCGTGGACATGGCGCCTGCTCTCCCCCGACGTGCGTGCGGCGGCCGACCCCACCCGCATGGAAGCCGAGGTGCTCGCCCGCATGCCCGAGGGCTGGCGGAACTGGAACGCGCTGTCCCAGGCCCAGCAGGTCGAGATGGAAACCTTCCTCACCCCCTACCTGCTGGCCGGCCAAGGCGACCGGGTGGCAATGGCGCACTCGATCGAGGTGCGCTACCCGTTCCTCGATCCCGATGTGGTGGACCTGTGCAACGCGCTGCCGCCGCGTGTGAAGATGCTGGCGCTGCGCGACAAGCTGGCCCTGCGCCGGCTGGCCGCCGACCTGCTGCCGGCGGAGATCGGCAACCGGCCCAAGCGCCCCTACCGCGCGCCGATGACCACCGCGCTGTTCGGCCCGCGGGCGCCGGACTACGTGCGCGAGCTGCTGTCGGAATCCATGCTCGGGCGCTACGGCCTCGTCGAGGCGGCGGGCGTGGCGCAGTTGGCCACCCGCGCGCACCGGCAGGAAGGCCGCATGGCCGGCGAGCGGGAGGAGATGGCGCTGGTCGGCACGCTGACCCTGCAGATGCTCGCCCACGACACTCTCGACGCCTTCGCCGGCAAGGCGGCCGAGGCGCGCCGCCGCCTCGACGCCGTGCCCACGCATGTCCTTGAAGAAACCACCGACGACCGGAACCCGGCGGCGAGCGCCGCCTGACCGACCCAATCCGACACACTCGCGAACCGGGGAACCACACCACATGCTCAACGACCTGCACCCGTTCGACCACCGCATGCTCTCGTTGGACTGCGCCGCCGCGGCACGGGAGATCGAGGAGGCCATCCGCCGCATCGTTGCCGTCGACCTGCGCCGCCAGGGCATCGTGCTCGGCGTGTCGGGCGGCATCGACTCCGCGGTCTGCGCGACGCTGGCGGTACGGGCCCTGGGGCCGGACCGCTGCCGCCTGCTGCTGATGCCCGAGAAGGAGTCCTCGCCCGACAGCACCCGGCGCGGCCGCCTCCTGTGCGCCGGCCTGGGTGTGGAGCCGGTGATGGAGAACCTCACCGCCTCGCTGACCGCCATGGGCTGCTACGAGCGGCGCGACAGCGCCATCCGCCGCCTGTTCCCGGAATACGGGGCGGGCTGGAAGCAGAAGATCGGGCTGGCCGGCGGCCTGCTGGACCACGACCGCGTCAACTACTTCACCATCACCGTGGAATCGCCGGATGGCGAGCGCCAGACCAGCCGCATGCCGGTCGACGTCTACCTGGACGTGGTCGCCGCCACCAACCTGAAGCAGCGCCTGCGCAAGACCACCGAGTACACGCACGCCGACGCGCTGAACTACGCCGTGCTGGGCACGCCGAACCGCCTGGAGTACGAGCTGGGCTTCTTCGTGCGCGGCGGCGATGGGCTGGCCGACCTCAAGCCGATCGCGCACCTGTACAAGAGCCAGGTCTACCAGATGGCCGCCTACCTGGGCGTGCCGGAGGATATCCAGAACCAGGCGCCCAGCACCGACACCTACACGCTGGAGCAGACGCAGGAGGAGTTCTACTACGCCCTGCCCTACGACAAGCTGGACCTGGCGCTGTTCGCCTTCGGCAACGGCGTGCCGGCGGAGGACGCGGCGGCCGGCCTGGGCATCACGGCCGAGCAGGTGCGCCGCGTCTACAAGGACATCGCGTCGAAGCGGCGGACGTCGGCCCGCATCCTGCGCGACGCCTCCCTGGTGCAGCCCGTCGACGTCGACGGGAGCGACGCGTGAGCGTCGTCGCCTGGGCCCAGCGTGGCATCGCCCGGCTGGACCCGGGCGACCGCCCCGCCCTGGCGGCGTTCCAGCGCGAACACTTCGGTGAACGCGCCGTGCAGCACCGCCCGGAGCACCACCGCTGGGTCTTCGAGGACGTTCCCCGCCCCGACCCGGAGGGGGTGCAGCTCTGGCTGTGCAAACGCAAGGACGCCGTCGTCGGCCAGCAGGGCGGCATCCCCTTCCGCCTGAAGGTGGGGGAGCGGTCGCTGCGCGCCTCCTGGTCCATCGACCTGATGGTGGCCCCGGAATGGCGCCTGCGCGGCGTCGGCCCGGCTCTGAGCGACGCGCACGCCATGTGCAACGAGGTGACCGTTTCGCTCGCTCCGTCCGAGGCGGCGTACAAGGCGTACAAACGTGCGGACTGGCTCGACCTTGGCGGCGTGCCCACCTACGTGCGGGTCATCGACCCGGCTCCCTGCGTGGCCGTAACGCCGTTCACCGCCCGGCTCGGCCGGGCCGGGCGCACGGCGGCGGCGGCGGCCCGGCCGGTGCTCGCCTCCGCCTCGTTCGCCTGCGCCGCCGCGGCACTGGCCGCCGGAGCGCGGGTGGAGGTGCTGGAGCGCTTCGACGACCGGGTGGACGCGCTGTGGCGGGACACGGCACCGCGCCATCCCGTCATCGCCGAGCGCACGCTGGACTTCCTGCGCTGGCGTTTCGACCGCGGACCGGAGATGCCGCAGGCCAGGCGCATGTACATCCTTCGCCGTGGCGCCCTGATGGGCTACGTCGTGCTGCGCGCCGACCGCTGGCGCGGCGTGCCGGTGATGCTGGTGCTGGACTACCTCGTGCGGCCGGGCTGGACGGCGGCGACCTTCGCCATGGCCGTGGAATTCGCGCGGCGGGAACGGACGGCGGCGCTGTTGTGCCGGACGCTCAACCCGGATGCCGGCCGGCCGTTGGCCGCCATGGGCTTCATCTGCTTCAGGAACGGCTTCAGCACGCCGACGCGCCTCATGGCCCGCGTAGGCCTGGGTGCCGAAGGCTGCGCCGCGCTGCTGTCCGACCGGGCCAACTGGTACGTCACCGCCGCCGACAGCGATTTGGGCTTCGAACCACTGGAAAAGACGGGGACGACGGAATGAGTGCTTTGGCGCGTCCTCTCACCCTCCTCCTCGCCGCCGAGGGAGCCATCGGCCTGCGCCTGCTGGAGGCGCTGCTGCGCACCCGCCACCGCGTAGCCGGCGTGCTGGCGACGCCGGACGATGTGGCGGCGGACGGCCCCGCCGTCAGCGGCAACGGCGTCTGGCAGGCGGCGCGGCGCGTCGGCCTCGCCACCTGGCCGGCGGAGCGCGTGTGCACCGGCGACTTCGCCGAAGCCGTGCGGGCGGCGCGCGTGGATGTGCTGCTGAACGCGCAGTCGCCGCACGTCGTCTGCCCGGACGTGCTGGACGCCCCGCTGCTCGGCGCCTACGCCCTGCATCCCGGCCCGCTGCCGCAGTTTCCCGGCCGCCACGCGCCGCAGTGGGCGCTGTTCCACGGCGCGCGACGGCACGCGGTCACCGTGCACGCCATGAAGCCGCAGGTCGGCCGCGGCCCGATCGCGGCACGCACCGACTTCGCCATCGAGGCGGACGACACCGCGCTGACCCTCACCATGGCCTGCGTGCGCCACGGCGTGCCGCTGGTGCTGGACGTCGTCGAAGCGCTGGCCCGCGACCCCCACGCCGTGCCCTGCGATCCGGTGCCCGAGGGCAGCCGTGTTCCCTGCGGCTTCGAACCGCCCAACGGCGGCTGGATCGCCTGGGACTGGCCGGCGGCGACGGTGGAGGGCTTCATCCGCGCCTGCGACTTCGGCCCCTTGCCCTCGCCCTGGGGACGGCCGCGCACGCTGCACCGCAGCCAACTCGTGGCGCTCGCCAAGGCGAAGCGCACCGGCCGCCGTGCCGCCTCCACCGCCGGCACCGTCACCGCCGTGGAAAGCCATGGTGCCCGCGTCGCCTGCGCCGACGAGGAGATCCTGGTCACCGAACTCCTGATCGACGACCGCCGCATCCCCGCCGCCGACCGCCTGACCCAGGGCGACCAGCTCTTCGCCCCGCCGCTGAGCAGCGAGGCGGCCTGAGGAGCGTTGCGCCAAGCGCAGCGCGGCCCGCCGAAAGGCGCTACCATGGGCGTCATGCCCGACCGTCCGCCGTCCCCTTACCGCAGCCCGGCCTACGCGCACGCACTCTCAACCCTGGCCCCGGTCCTTCCCGTCGCGCCGTGGGGAACCGGCGTGCTGCGCCACCCCATTCCCGGCAGCGACCGGCACGACGCCGCCGGCTTCTATCCGCTGGCGTCGGTCGCCCCTGATGCCGACCTGACCGCCGGTCTTGAGGCGCTGCGCGCCCATGGGCTCGTCTCCGTCGTCGGCGTGCGCGATCCCTACGACGCCCCCGCCCTCGACCGCTTCGCCGCCGCCTTCGACATCTGCCGTCCCTTCAAGACGCACTTCGTCATCGACCGCGCGCTGGGCCCACCCCGTTTCTCCGACCACCACACCGCCGAGGTACGGCGCGCGCACCGGCGCTGCACGGTTGCGACCGTGCGGCTCGCCGACCACCTCGATGACTGGCGGCGCCTGTACGGCGGCCTGATCGAACGGCACCGCATCACCGGAACCGCCCGCTTCTCGCCGGAGCATTTCGCTCGCCTCGCTGCGCTCGACGGGCTCACCACCTTCGCCACCGTCGCCAATGGGACCATCGTCGGCATGGCGCTGTGGCTGCGCGCCGGCGACATCGCTTGCAACCACCTGGGCGCCGCCGACGCCGAGGGGTACCGCCGCTCCGCCGGCTACGCGCTGTACGATGCGGCGATCCACAAATTCGAAGACTGCCGCATCCTCAAACTGGGCGGCAACGCTGGCCCTGGCGACGCCGACGACGGGCTGAGCCGATTCAAGCGCGGCTTCGCCAACGCCGCCGTCACCGTTTACCTGTTCGGCGCCATCCTCGACCGCCGCGCGTACGCCGCGCTCTCCGCAGCGGCGCCGGACACCGCCTATTTCCCCGCCTACCGCGCGCCGCCCAGCCAGCGCGATGGTACGGGGAGCGATCCGGCAACCGGCTCGCGGTAGACCTGCACCGTGTATTCGTACAGTCCGTAGTCCGCCCGCACCACCACATGCCGGCTGAGGAACGCCTTGCAGAAGGCGACCGCCGCATCCATCGGCCAGTGGAACAGGTCGTCGCGCTGCCAGTCCACGTGGGTGCTCATCACATTGAACGACAGCGCCGTGCGCACCGACGGCCACGCGGCGCGCAGCAGCGCCGTGGCAAAATGCTCCATCTCCTGGTGCGACAGGCCGAAGCGCGCGGTGAACACCCCGGCCACCATGGCGTAATCAACGGAACGCTCGGGCAATGGCTCCGTCAGCAGGTCGCGCCGTTCGAAAAGCCGGTCGGGCCAGTCCGCCCGCGCACGCTCGATCATCGGCGCGCTGACGTCGACGCCGTGGTAATCGACGCGGCCCAGCCAGCCGCGCGCCTCCAGGTAGTCCAGCACCAGCCCCGGCCCGCAGCCGACGTCGAGCAGCGAGAAATCCCCACGCCCGCGCACCATATCGAAGACCACGTCGTAGCGCGTGACGAGGTCCACCTCGTTGGGCCACAGAACACCGCGCGGCGTGCCGCCATTCTCGCGCAGCGCCGCCTCGATGGGGCCGATCAGCCGCCGGTACCGCTCCTCGTTCATGGCCGCAGCTCCCGCAACACGTCGGCCAGGGCCGCGGCGACGCGCGCCACCGCCCCGGCCGGCAGATCGGTGTGGAAGGGCAGGCCCAGCGTGCTTTCGGCCAGCCGTTCGGTGACGGGCAGCGGACCGCGCAGATGGCCCCGGAACGCCGCCTGCCGGTGGATGCCCTTCGACCACCATGCCCGCGAATCGATGCCCCGCTGCCGCAGCCGCCCGGCCACGACGTCGGCCACCGGCGCGTCGAACGCGGCGATCACGGTGGAGGACACCCAATCGTCACCCGCGCCCATCACGCCGGAGATTCCGTCCAGGGCCCGCGCGTAGGCGCCGGCCACCGCCCGGACGGCCGCACGCGTCCGCGGCCACAGGTCGAGCGCGGCAAGGCCGACGGCGGCGTGCAGCTCGCTCATCTTGGCGTTCAGCCCGGCACGCTCGGCCTCCCGCCGCTGCACGAAGCCAAAGTTCGCCACGTCCTCGACGGCGCGGACGAGGGCCGTGTCACGCGACACCAGGAAGCCCCCCTCCCCCACGCCCAGCACCTTGGTGGCGTGCAGGCTGACGACCGCCGGCACCCGGCCGGGCCGCAGCCCATCGAACCCCGCCGCCCCGTCCACCACGACGGCAAGCCCCGACCGCTCGGCGAAGCCGTCCCACGCAGCCATGTCCAGCGGCGCCCCGAACGGCATCACCGGCATCACCGCCGCCACCGCCGCCGGCGCGGCCTCGATCGCCCGCTGCACCGCCTCCGGGGTCAGTGCCCAGCTCCGCGCGTCGACGTCGGCGAAGTACGGTACCAGCCCGGCCCCCGCCGCCGCGTGGGCCGACGCGACGAAGGACCAGGACGGCATCACGCACAGCCCGCCGGCCCTAGCCCCCTGCGCCAGAAGCCCCGCCGTCAGCCCCGCCGTGCCGCTGGACAGCGTCGCGACGCTGCCGGCCGGCATCCCGTAGTGCGCCGCCAGCCGCTCCTCCAGCCGGCGCACCAGCGGCCCGTGGTTCGCGTACCACCGGTTGCGCTCGACTTCCTCCAGGTAGGGCCGCACGGCCGCAGCCGGCGGCAGCAGCGGCCGGCCCACGGGAAGCCAGTCCGAAGCGGCGCTCACGTTCCCTCCACACGCCGGTTGAACCGCACGACCGTCAGCTCGGCCAGCCGCCGGAACTCGCTCGCAAAGGTTTCGGGCGCCGCGAAGACCCGCGCCGCCTCGGCCATGCCGGCGCCGAGCGCCCGGCGGTACAGCGCGTCACCCGCCAGGTCGGCCAGCGCCGCCGCGTAGTGCCCGGCGTCGCGCATACGCCAGGGACGCGGCACGCACATGGCGGTGTCGGACAGCGTGTCCAGCGTCAGCACCGGCACGCCCTGCGCCATCGCCCAGAAGGCGCTCAGCCCGCCGCCCGCCCGATCGGGATTGGCGTAGACGTCGCAGACGCCGTAAAGCGCGTTGAGGTCACGCTCGTACGCCAGATACCGGCAACGCCCCGCCAGAGGGTGGCCGGCGAACTCCGGCAGCGGAAAGCGCTCGGTGCCAACGAGAAGCCAGCGGCTGTTCGGGTGCGCCTCCAGGTGCGCGAACATCATCCGGGCGAAGCCGGCGTCGATCTCCGTGTGCAGCCGGTTGCCGACCGTCACGATGACCACGGCATCCTCCTCCAGGCCGAGGGTGGCACGGGCGCGCGGCGCGGTGGGAGCCGGCAGGTCGATCGGTGTGCAGGCCATGCGCTCGTGCCGCGCCACGCGCTCCTCCGGCCAGCCCTGCGCCCGCCAGCATGCCCGGATCTTGTCGTCATCGAAGATCGACGTGATGGTGTCGAACCGGCTGTAGGGAAAGGACATCGCCACCGACAGGCGCAGCACCGGCCAGCGGTCGTACAGATGGTCCTCCACCAGCGTGTCGTCGGACAGCACCGCCACAAGGTCCGGGTCATAGCCTTGCAGCGCATCCAGCAGCGCCCGGTCACGCATCACCTCCGGCAGGGCAGTGTCGGCGTAGACGAAGCGCGCCGGGGCGCCCCCCATGGCCTGCCGGTGCTCCGCCGCGTATCCGGCGGAACGAGGATCGCCCAGCGCCACGACCATCACGTCCGTCCCGGCATGCTGTGCGGCCAGCCGCGCCCAGCGCAGCAGCAGGCGCGTCGGCGAATGCAGCAGGGCCAGCAACTGGTTGGTTACGAACGCGACCCGCCGCACCTCTCGCCGCCTTCGCGGCCCCGGATTCGCGGAGGCGAGGGCGTAACCGGCCCGCGCGCGGGCGAACACGGCCGCTCCGTCGGCCGCCATGCCCTCCGGGAGCGCGCAGCCGTAGTGGGCGGCGAACCAGGTCCCCAGCACCAGCGCGCGCTGGGCATAGGGATCGCGCGCGCCCGCCGCCAGCCCGGTGTCGAGCAGGACCCGGACGAGGCTGTCCGGCGTCAGGCCGCCCGTCTGGTCATGCGCGATCTCGGCCAGCGCCGCCATCGGCGGATCGAGCAGGTTCAGATCGGCTGGCGCCGCCGCCTTGAGCCGCCGGCACGCCGCCGCCGCCCGGTCCGGCCGCCCCAGAGCCATGTCCGTGCGGGACAGCTCGGCCAGGAAGGCGCTGCCGGTCGGGTCGAGCGCCAGCGCGCGTTCCAGCAGCCGGCGCGCGTCTTCCGTGCGGCCGCCTGTCAGAAGTACATTGGCGGCGTTGCCGGCGGCCTCCGCATGGTCGGGATCGGCGACCACGGCACGGCCGAACAGCGTGTACGCCTGGCCAGACTCTCCGCGCTCCTTCTCGAGCGTACCAAGGTTGTTGAGTGCGCCGGTGAGGGCCGGCGTCAGCGCCAGCGCCCGGCGATAGGCCAGCGCGGCGGCGCCCGCCGCTCCCAGGCTGTGCAGGGCGTGGCCGAGCGCGTTGTGCGCGTCGGCCCGGTCGGGAGCGAGGCGAATCGCCCGGCGCAACGGCGCGGTGGCGAACGCCGGCCGCCCCGCCCGCACAGACAAAGCCCCGAGATTGCCGAGCGCATCGGCCGCGTCCGGCGTCAGGACCAACACGTGCCGGTAAGCCGCCTCCGCCTCCCTGGTTCGGCCAAGCGACGCCAGCGTGCCGGCGAGCGCGCCGGCGGCCCCCGCGTGCTCCGGAATCAGGCGCAGGAAGTGCCGGTATTCGACGGCGGCCGCGTCGAGCCGGCCGAGTTGCATCAGCGTACCGGCAAGATTGAAGCGCGCCGGTGCCAGACCGCCGTCGCGGTCGAGTGCCCGACGGTACGCGGCGACGGCCTCTTCCAGACGTCCGAGCGCCCGCAGCGCCGAGCCGTGGCTGTCGTGGTAAGCGGCGGCCCCGGCGCTGATCGACAGCGCAGCACGGACCCGCTCCAGGCCGATATCCGGGCGTCCGGACTGCAGCTCGATCACGCCCAGCAAGTGGAGTGCGTCGGCGTTGCGTGGTTCGGCGCCCAGCACCTGCTCGTAGCCGCGCCGCGCCTCGGCCAAGTCACCGGCTTGATGGTGCCGCAGCGCGGCCATCAGAAGCTCGAACGCCACGGATTCGACCGCCACCCACGCCTCGTCGTCTGCCACAGGACCGCCGCAGACCCTAGCACAACCGACACCAACCGGAATCGAAAACCCCGCCGTCCAGCAGGACGGCGGGGTTTTCGAAGAATGAAGGTTTGTGATTCGCGTTGTCTGTGCGCCTGGAAGACCTGGCGGCGACCTACTCTCCCACGCCTTAAGACGCAGTACCATGGGCGCTGAAGGTTTTCACGGCCGAGTTCGGGATGGGATCGGGTGTTGGGGCCTTCGCCATAACCACCAGGTCATCCAGATGCACAGAGATCGCGTAGTGACGTTGGACGGTGCGCGTCGCCTCGCGCGGGCGGCTTGCCGCTGCGCATGACGTTCGAAGAGGATCAAGCCGATCGAGGGATTAGTACCGGTCAGCTTCAGGCGTTGCCGCCCGTCCACACCCGGCCTATCGACGTGGTGGTCTACCACGGCTCTCGGGGAGTCCTGGTTTAGAGGTGGGTTTCC
>Ga0196970_1000333_pt1 | contig 61514 bp, 53 predicted proteins | sample S1v_513CmetaG_FD_148672 | JGI IMG/M metagenome (GOLD analysis project Ga0196970, IMG submission 148672) | Soil microbial communities from Anza Borrego desert, Southern California, United States - S1+v_5-13C | ecosystem: Environmental > Terrestrial > Soil > Desert | place: USA: California...
CCAAGCCAGGAACAGCCAGCTGCAAGGGGGCGTTGAACATGCTGCCGATGCGGCGCGCGTCTGCGTTTTCCTGCGGCGTGGCATAGCGGCCTTCCTTCACCAGCGTGTCGATGTTCTTGAAGGACTGGCCGAGCCGGCCGCCGGGGTCCTTGAAGGTGTCGCGCACGATGTCCCAGAACGATTCGGGCTTTGCCGCCGCTTGCGCCGGTGCGGCCGTGGCTTGGGGCCGCGCTGGCTGCGAGGCCTTGATGCTTGCGTCCACTTCAGGCGCGATCCGCGCGTTGCCATTCGTGCCGCGCACCAGTTCTTCGGTTTCGCTGCCCGGCGCGTTGGGGGTGGGCCGGGTGTTGGCCGAGGTCGAGCCGGTCAGATGCGCGAGACGCTGCTGCTTCAAATCGGTCGGGCCTTCGGTCTGCGCCTTGAAACCCATGTCGCGGCTCTGGCCGAATGCCATCGGCGTGCGCGCTGTCGGCGCGCCAGGCTGACCGGAGGATGGCGTTGGCGCTGCTGACCGCCCCGTCCGCTGTTGCGCTGCCTGCGTTGCTGATTGACCCGGCGATTGCGGGGACGATCGTGCAGATTGCGTTGCCGGCTGCGCTGCTTGCGTGGCCGATTGCCTTGGCGATCGGGCGGCTGATTGCGCGGTCGGCTGCTGCGCTGACCGCGTTGCCGACTGTCCTTGTGATGGCACGGCCGGTTGTGCGGCAGATCGGGTCCTCGGCTGCTGCGCTGACTGTGCTGGAGATTGCCCTTGTGATGGCGCAGTCGGTCGTGCGGCCGATCGAGTCGCCGGTTGTTGCGTTGATTGCGCCGCCAACTGTCCCTGCGATTGCGCGGATTGCGCTGCCGGCTGCGCCCCCGCCTGTCCCACTGATGGCCGCCCCTGCTGACCCGCGGATTGCCTTGCCGACGCCCCCGCGGATTGCCCGCTCGCTTGTCCCGCTGACTGCCCGGGCGATTGCCCCGCCGATTGCCCGGCCGTCCGTCCCGCGGACTGTGCTGCTTGCCCCGTGGGCTGTCCGGCCGCCTGCCCGCCAGCCCGCGTCGCAGTTTGCCCTGCCGTCCGCCCCACCGCCTGCGCGCCGGATTGCTCGCCCGGTTGCCCCATCGGCTGCGTCTGCGCCTGCGGCTTGGGCGGTGGTGGCGGCGTCGTGGGATCGTTGCGTTCGTTGTCGGCTTGCTTCAAATTCGGCGCGTTTCGTGCCTCGACCTTCATCGCAGTGCTTCCTCGATACTTCGCCCCGCTCGGGGCAGGGCAGCAGGAAGCCGCCCGGAAGCCACATTGCTCGATCCAGCGCGCAGCGGGTAATGCATGTGTAGGTCGCCGACGTGATGCCGCCGTCACGCCGCGCGCGAATTTGCTCACGCGCGCTTGCAGCGCGCACGGCAGGCTGCGGAGCCAACCCACGCATGGCGCGTGAACGGAGGACACCGATGGCAGACGATCGTGAGCTCGAACAGAAGTTCTGGAAGACCCTCAAGGCGGACCGCACCGTGATGCTGGGGCTGGTGGCCGAGAACGGCCACGCGCAGCCGATGACCGCACTGATCGAAGGCGACGAGGGTGGACCGATCTGGTTCTTTACCGCGCGTGACAATGACTTGGTCGCTGCCCTGCGCGACACCGGGGCGCAGGCAAGCCTGCAACTGGTCGGCAAGGGCCATGACGTATTCGCCAGCGCCAGCGGCACCTTGCGCGAGCAGACCGATCGCGACATGGTCGAGCGCCTGTGGAACCCCTTCATCGCTGCCTGGTACACCGGCAAGGACGATCCGAAGCTGGTCCTGCTGCGTTTCGATCCCGCGCAAGCGCAGGTCTGGCTCAATGAAAACAGCCTGTGGGCAGGCGTGAAGCTGTTGCTCGGCGTGGACCCGAAGCGTGATTACGCCGACAAGGTAGGCGACGTGCAGCTCTAGCCGAACGCGGCTACGGCGCGGCCTGCGTGCGTTCCAGCACCAGCAGCGGGTCGATGCGCACGTCGAACCAGTTCATTCCCCAATGCAGATGCGGCCCGGTCGCGCGCCCGGTGGCGCCGGCCGCGCCAATCACCTGGCCCTGCACCACGCGCTCGCCCAGCTTTACATCGGTGCGCGACAGGTGCAGGAAGTTGGAGCTCACGCCGAAGCCATGGTCGAGCAGCACGGTGCCGCCGGTCAGGTACAGATCCGGCGCGGCGAAGGTCACTACGCCGGCCGCCGGGGCCTTGACCGGGGTCCCGGTCGGCACCGCAATGTCCATGCCCGAATGGCCGGCGCCGGGCTGGCCGTTGTAGACGCGCGCATTGCCGAAGCGGCCGCTGATGCGGCCCTGCACCGGCCACGCGAACGGCTGGGCGAAATCCGGGCGCGGGTCGTCGCGCTCGCGCGCGGCGGTGACCTGCGCCTGTTCGCGCTGGATGCGCGCGGCAATCGCGGGCGGCGGATTCACCGTCTTCGGCGGTACGCCATTGACGCTTTCGGTCGGCCAGTCGCGCGCGGTCACCGCGATGCTGACGCGCTCGCTGCTGCCATCCGGTCGCGTCACCTGTACCTGCAACGGCCCGCGCTCATCGCGGCCGATGCCGAACACGACGCTGCCGTAGTCGCTGACACGCAGCACGCGGCCCGCATATTCAACACGGCTGCCCGGCGGCACCTTGCCGATCACCAGTGCGCCTTGCGAAGCGCTGGCGGGAAACACGATGCGCGTGTCGGCCTGCTGTGCGGCAGCGACCGCCGGCACGAGCGCGGCGGCGAACGACCCCACGCCGGCGAGCAGACCCGACGCAAGCACGGCACGCAAACGGATCAGGCGCGAGCGGGTGCCCGCGGCGATGCCGCGCATCAGCGATCGAAAGTCAGGCGCTGGCCGCCCGGGCGGCCGACCAGGTGCTCGCCGTTCCACACCATGCGGCCGTTGACCCAGGTGGCGCCGACCTTGGAGCGGAAGGTCATGCCCTCGAACGGCGACCAGCCGCACTTGGACAGCACGTCCTCGCGCTTGACCGTGAACGGGCCGTCATCGACCAGCACCAGGTCGGCCCAATAGCCTTCGCGCAGGAAACCGCGCTCGGCCACGTTGAACAGCAGCGCCGGGGCATGCGCGAACTTGTGCACGATCTTCTCCACCGGCAGCTTGCCCTCGTGCACCAGTTCCAGTGCCGCGACCAGCGCGTACTGCACCAGCGGCAGGCCGGACGGGGCCTGCGCATAGGGCTTCTGCTTCTCTTCCCAGGTATGCGGCGCGTGATCGGTGGCCAGCACATCGATCACGTCCTCGGCCAGGGCGCGCACCAGTGCCTCACGGTCGCTGGCATCCTTGATCGACGGATTGCACTTGATCAGATTGCCCAGCCGCGCGTAATCGGCGCGGTCGAAGCGCAGGAAGTGGATGCAGGTCTCGGCGGTGATGCGCTTGCCCTCGATCGGCCCGGGGGTGAACAGCGCCAGCTCGTCGGCCGTGGAGATGTGCAGCACGTGCAGGCGGGTGCCGTGCTTGCGCGCCAGCGACACCGCCAGCTGCGAGGACTTCAGGCAGGCCTCGCGCGAGCGGATGTCAGGGTGCATGTCGGCGGTCAGGGCGTCGCCATACTTTTCCACGTACGCCTTCATGGTGGCGTCGATGGTCGGCGTGTCCTCGCAGTGCGTAATGATCGGTGTCGGTGCGTCACGAAATATGGCGTCCAGCGTGACCGGGTTGTCGACCAGCATGTTGCCGGTGGAGGCACCCATGAACACCTTGATGCCCGGCGCGCTGCGCGGGTCCAGCGACTGGATCGCGGCCAGGTTGTCGTTGCTGGCGCCCAGGTAGAAGCCGTAATTGCCCCAGGCGCGGCCGGCGGCCATGTCGTACTTGGCCTGCAGCGCCGCCGCATCCAGCGTGGGCGGGTTGGTATTGGGCATGTCCATGAAACTGGTGAGCCCGCCAGCCACGGCCGCGGCCGATTCGGTGGCCACGTCGCCCTTGTGGGTCAGGCCCGGCTCGCGGAAGTGCACCTGGTCATCGATCATCCCCGGCAGCAGCCAGCGCCCGGCGGCATCGATGACCTGTTCACCGGCCGCGGCGGCCAGTTGCGGACCGATCTGCGCGATGCGGCCATCCTCGCCGATGCGCAGGTCCGCATCGAACTGGCGGCCTTCGTTGACGAGGCGTGCATTGACGATGAGCGTGGTGGTCATGGCGGGTTTCCTGTGCAGCGGCAAGAGGGGCGGGCTTCGGGCACGGGGTCGAAGCCGCCGGGGTGGAAGGGATGGCAGCGTGCCAGGCGCCGGGCTGCCAGCCAGCTGCCGCGCAAGGCACCATGCCTGGCGAGCGCTGTCATGGCGTATTCCGAGCAACTGGGCGCGAAGCGGCAGCGTGGCCCGAGCAGCGGGCTGACGAAGCGCTTGTACAGGCGAAGCAAGGCAATGAGAAGGCGGGCGATCACGGTCTTCATGATATGACAACCGCCTTAATGCGATGTTGCCCCTCCCGGTTGGGTACGTTATAAAGGCCCGCTTTCCCGGGCCCCGGGGGAACCAAGGAAGAGCGTTTCGTGGCTGCTAAAAAACCTGCAAAGAAGGCCGTCAAGGCCGCCAAGAAAACCGCAAAGCCTGTTGTCAAGAAGGCCGCGGTGAAGTCCGCCGCCAAGCCGGTCGCCAAGCCCGCGAAGAAGGCGGCTGCCAAGCCGGCCGGCAAGCCCGCGGTCGCCAAGAAGGCCGCCGCGAAAAAGGCTGCCCCCGTAAAGAAGGCCGTGGTCGCCAAGAAGGCGGCGGCGGTCAAGACCCCCGCAAAGAAAGCCGTTGCCAAGCCCGTCGCCAAGCCGGCGCTCAAGCAGGCGGCCAAGACTCCGGCCAGCAAGCCGGTCGCCAAGGCGGTGACCAAGACCGCCACCAAGCCGGCCGCCAAGCCGGTGAGCAAGCCCGCAGTTTCCCCCGCACCGAAGACGGCTGCCAAGCCGGCTCCGGCCAAGACTGTTCCGGCCAAGCCCGTGCCGCAACCCGCTCCCGCTCCGGCTCCCAAGGCCGCGGCGAACAAGCAGGCGGCAGCGCCGGCTTCGGCCCCGCAAATCAAGAATCCCGTGCCTGTTTCGAAATCCTCAGCAAAAACCCCCACCAAGACCGAAGCCCCGGCCAAGCCGGCGGCGCAGCGGCCGACCGGCAAGGTCGCCGTGGCCGTCGTCGCCAAGCCTGCCAGCCCCGCACCGCGTACCAAGTACAAGGTCGTCGAGTACAAGACCGACGAGGCCACTGGCCGTCCGATCCTGCCGAAGGGCTACAAGCCTTCGCCGGAAGAGGAGTACATGAACACGCTGCAGCAGGAGTACTTCCGCCAGCGGTTGCAGCAGTGGCGCAACGACCTGGTCGAAGAATCCAAGCAGACCATCGAGAACCTGCGCGAGGAAGTGCGTGACATCGGCGACGAGGCCGAGCGTGCGACCCGCGAGACCGAGAACTCGCTGGAACTGCGTACCCGCGACCGCTACCGCAAGTTGATCGGCAAGATCGACAGTACCCTCAAGCGCCTGGAAGCCGGCGACTACGGCTACTGCGTGGACACGGGCGAGGAGATCGGCCTGGAGCGCCTGGAGGCGCGTCTGACTGCCGAACGCACGATCGATGCCCAGGAGCGCTGGGAGCATCTGCAGAAACAACAAGGCGATTAGCCTGCAAAAAAAACCCGCCGTTTGGCGGGTTTTTTTTTGCCGGGAATGGGGAATTGGGAATGGAGAATCGGCAAGAGCAAGAGCGAAAGCAGGACGCTGCGCCCTTACGATTCCCCATTCCCGATTCCCCATTCCCGCCGCGCGCAGCGCGGCTACAGTTCACGCAGGTCCAGTCGGCGCAGCCTTGGCGCCTTGAAGGCGGTGATGGCTACTACGCCCAGGGTCACGCAGCCGCCCAGGACTACCGCCGGGACCAGGCCGACCAGGCGGGCCATGGTGCCGTCGTAGAAGGCACCCAGTTCGTTGGAGGAGCCGATGAAGATGCCGTTGATCGCCGAGACGCGGCCGCGCATCTCGTCGGGGGTGGCCAATTGCAGGATGGTCGAGCGCACCACCACCGAAACGCCATCGCACATGCCGTAGGCCAGCAGGATCAGCGCCGATAGCCAGAAGTGCCGGGACAGGCCGAAGGCGATCGTGCACAGGCCGAAGCCGGCCACCGCCAGCAGCAGCACGCGCCCGGCGTTGCGCTGCAACGGATGCCGCGCCAGCCACACGCCGACCACGATCGAGCCCAGCGCCGGGGCGCCACGCAGGATGCCCAGCGCTTCCGGCCCGTAGTGCAGGATGTCGTGGATGAAGGCCGGCAGCATCGATACCGCGCCGCCCAGCAATACCGAGAACATGTCCAGCGCCATCGCGCCGAGCATCACCTGGTTGGAGAACACGAAGCGCGCACCCTCGGCAATGCTGCGCAGGATCGGCGCGCGGCCGGCCTGGCTCACCGGTTCGGCAATGCGCAAGGCCAGCAGCGCGCTGGCCGCGACTACCGCGATCACCGCCGCGGTGCCATAGGCCAGGCCCTTGCCACCCCAGGCCACCAGCACGCCGCCCAGCGCCGGGCCGAGCACCATGCCGGTCTGGAACACCACGCTGCCGACGCTGGCGCCGCGCGCGTAGGCTTCGCGTGGCAAGGCGCGGGCAAACAGGGCGTTGTACACCGGCGAAAGGAACGAGCGCGCCGCACCAGTCAGGGCGATGGCCGCATAGATCGGCCACACGCCGCGGAACGGCAGCCAGCCACGGGCCACCGCCATCAGCAGCACCGCCGTGGCGACCAAGCCCAGGCTGGCGAGGGCGCCGAGCCGGCGCCGCGGCAGGTGGTCGACCAGGTAGCCGGCAAACGGCGCGATGCAGACGAACGGCAGGATCTCGGCCAGGCCGACCATGCCCAGCGAGAACGGATCGCGGGTGATCTGGTAGATGTGCCAGCCCACCGTGACCGCGACGATCTGGTAGGACAGCATCGCGCAGATGCGATACACCAGCACCAGCGCGAAGCCGGGGTGGGAGAGCAGGGTGCGCAAGCCTGGGTCGATGGGCGCCGCGGGCGCGTCGCTCACTGCTGCGCCCGGGCGGTGTCGCGGATGAAGGCCAGCATCGCCGCAACGCCGTTGCTGCGCGTGGGAGAGAGGTGCCGCGACAGGCCGATGTTGGTGATGTAGTCCGGCTCGGTGGCGAGGATCTCCGCGGCGCTGCGCCCGGAGTAAACGCGCAGCGCCAGGTAGATCAGGCCGGAGACGATTGCCGAGTCGCTGATGGCGTGGAAGTCCAGGTGTTGCGCATTGCCTTCCGGCACGATCCAGACCATGGACTGGCAGCCATGCAGGCGGTGCTCCTCGGTCTTCCAGGCTTCGGGGAAGGGCGGCAGCTTGCGGCCCAGGTCGATCAGGTACTGGTAGCGCTCGGACCAGTCGCCGAAGAAGGAGAACTCCTCGGCAATGGCGGCCTGCGCTTGCGCGGCCGTGGGTTCGAGCGGGAAGGGGGAGTCGGTCATGGGGGATTCCAGGGGTTCTGCGCTGCCTTCCATGGCGCGATCTTGGCGGCTTCGCGCGGTCCTGCCCGGGTCATCCATGGCCGGGCGCGGGAAACGCAGCCGATGCCGTCACGGCAACGGCTAGGCGCGTTTCCTCGTCCAGCGTACGCCTTGCGGGGTGTCTTCGAGCACGATGCCTTCGGCGGCGAGCTGATCGCGCAGCGCGTCGGCCCGGGCAAAATCGCGCGCCTGCTTGGCCGCGCCGCGCTCGTCCACCAGCGCCTGGATGCGCGCGTCCTCGTCGGCATCGCCGGCGGCGCCGCCGAACCACTGCGCCGGGTCCTGTTGCAGCAGGCCCAGGGCCAGGCCGGCGCCGAGCAGCTCGGCCTTGAGTCGCGCGCGTGCCTCGGTGCCTTCGGCCTTGCGCGCCTCGGCGGCAATGCGCGCCAGCTCGGCCAGCGCCTGCGGCGTGTTGAGGTCATCGTCCAGCGCCGCCTCGATCGCTTCGGGGATCGAAGCGACCGCCTGCACGCCGGCCAGGTCGCGCAGCGTGCCGTAGAGCCGGTCCAGGGTGCGGATCGACTGCTCGATCAGCGCATCGGACCAGTCCAGCGGCTGCCGGTAATGCGCCGACAGCAGCGCATAGCGCAGCGCCTCGGGCGGATACTTGCGCACCAGGTCATGCACGCGCTCGATGTTGCCCAGCGACTTGCTCATCTTGGCGCCGCCGAAGTTGAGCATGCCGTTGTGCAGCCAGAACCGCGCGAAAGTCGCGCCGCCGTGGGCGCATTCGCTCTGCGCGATCTCGTTTTCATGGTGCGGGAACTGCAGGTCCACGCCGCCGGCATGGATGTCGATGGTCTGGCCCAGGTGCGCGGCGGCCATCGCCGAGCACTCTATATGCCAGCCCGGACGGCCGTAGCCCCAGGGCGATTCCCAGCCCGGCAGGCCTTCGCCCGACGGCTTCCACAGCACGAAGTCGCCGGGGTCGCGCTTGTACGGCGCCACTTCCACGCGGGCGCCGGCCAGCATTTCCTCCGGGTCGCGGCGCGAGAGCTTGCCGTAGCCTGCAAAGGTGCCGACGGCAAACAGCACATGGCCTTCGGCGGCATAAGCGTGGCCGCGTTCGATCAGCTGCTCGATCATCGCCACGATCTGCGGGATATGCGCGGTGGCTTCCGGCTCCAGGTCTGGCGGGGCGACGCCAAGCGCGGCCATGTCCTCGCGGTAGGCAGCAGCGAATCGTTCGGTGATCACCGAGATCGGCACGCCCTGCTCACGCGCGGCCTGGTTGATCTTGTCGTCCACGTCGGTGATGTTGCGCGCGTAGCGCAGCGCGCCGTGGCGCCGCCGCAGCAGCGCGGCCAGCACGCCGAACACCACCGGGCCGCGGGCATTGCCGATATGGACGTAGTTGTAGACGGTCGGGCCGCACACATACAGGGTGGGGCCGGCGGACGGGTCGAGCGGCGCGAACGGTTCGACCCGCCGCGTCAGGTTGTTGTGCAGGCGCAGGCTCATCGGCATCGGGGGGTGGGTAAGCCGCCCGATTCTAGCCGCTGTGGGCCAGCTGCGGGGCGTCGGCCAGCCCATTCGCGGCCGGATGGGGTATGTTCAGCCGCCGGGCCGGCGAGGTCCATACACTTGTTCGACGCTTTCCAAGCCCGGTGCTGATGCGCTTTCCCTTCCTGCCGCTACTGATCTGCCTGCTGGGCTGGCATGCCGTGCCGGTTCGGGCGGCGGATGTGGAGGCTGATACCCGCAACCGCGTGGTCGTGGTGGAGAACGTCAAGCTCGACTACGCCCAGGTGCTCAACGTCGAGCCGGTCTACCAGACCCTGCGCGCCAGCCGCACCGAAGAACAGTGCGACCCGCCGCCGGCTGGCACGCCGGAGCCGGCACCCGGCGAGGCCACGCCCGAGAACGGGCGCATCTCCAAGATGATGGATTCGGTCAAGGACATCTTCAGCCGCCGCCACGACACCGTGGTGCCGGCCCCGGCGCCGACCAGCACGCGCCGCAATTGCCGTGTGGTCGAGGTCGGGCGCGAGTTCCGCCGCCCCATCGCCTACGACGTGGACTACGTCTACAAGGGCACCAAGTACCGCTCGCGCCTGCCCGAAGACCCGGGCAACCGCCTGCGCATCCGTGTGTCGGTGACCCCGTACATCCCCGACGCCATCGTCCAGCCGCCGCGCTGAGTCTGGCGCTTGCGCGCGCCTGGCGTGCATGCGAGGATGGCCGCCTTATGCAGATCAACGACGCTCAACTCGGCACCAGCGCCGCCCGGATGGCCTCCGGCATGACTTCGCGCGCGCGCCGACCGGAACCCCACATTCTCGCTGGGTAACCCGGAGCGTCGTCCTGTCCGTTCGGAAAACCCAGCCTGAGGCTGGGTTTTTTCGTTTTCGCCATGCAGAAAGTTTCAACCGCAAGATTCCCTCCACCCTCATCGCGCACCGCGCAGCCGCCACCAAGGATCGATCGATGTCCCTGAAGCACTTCTTGAACACCCAGGACTGGAGCCGCGCCGAACTGGACGCGCTGCTGACCCAGGCCGCCCTGTTCAAACGCAACAAGCTGGGCAGCGAGCTCAAGGGCAAGTCGATCGCGCTGGTGTTCTTCAACCCTTCCATGCGCACCCGCACCAGTTTTGAACTGGGCGCCTTCCAGCTCGGCGGCCACGCGGTGGTGCTGCAGCCGGGCAAGGATGCCTGGCCGATCGAGTTCAACTTGGGCACGGTGATGGACGGCGACACCGAGGAGCACATTGCCGAGGTCGCGCGCGTGCTCGGCCGCTACGTGGACCTGATCGGCGTGCGCGCGTTTCCGAAGTTCGTGGACTGGGCCTACGACCGCGAGGACATCGTGCTCAAGTCCTTTGCCCGCTATTCGCCGGTGCCGGTCATCAACATGGAGACCATCACCCATCCCTGCCAGGAACTGGCGCATGCGCTGGCGCTGCAGGAGCACTTCGGTACCAGCGACCTGCGCGGCAAGAAGTACGTGCTGACCTGGACCTACCACCCCAAGCCGCTCAACACCGCGGTCGCCAACTCCGCGCTGACCATTGCCACGCGCATGGGCATGGACGTGACCCTGCTGTGCCCCACGCCGGACTACGTGCTCGATGAGCGCTACATGGGCTGGGCCGAGCAGAACGTCGCCGAGAGCGGCGGCTCGCTGCGTGTCAGCCACGATATCGAGAGCGCCTACCGCGGCGCCGACGTGGTTTACGCCAAGAGCTGGGGCGCGCTGCCGTTCTTCGGCAACTGGGAGCCGGAAAAGCCGATCCGCGACCAGTACAAGCACTTCATCGTCGACGAGGCCAAGATGGCGCTGACCAACAATGGCGTCTTCAGCCACTGCCTGCCGCTGCGCCGCAACGTCAAGGCCACCGACGCGGTGATGGACTCACCCAACTGCATTGCCATCGACGAAGCCGAGAACCGCCTGCATGTGCAGAAGACGGTGATGGCCGCCCTGGTGGGCAGCCGTTATTCGTGATTCGGGATTGGTGATTCGTAAAAGCAACGCATCGCCTTTGTTCAAGTTCATTCAATCGTAGAGAGATTCCCCCATGTCGCAGCAAGCCGCTTTGCCGAATCACGAATCACGAAGCACGAATTCCGGCACCAAGGACATCGTTCTGGCGTTCTCCGGTGGGCTGGATACCAGTTTCTGCATTCCCTATCTGCAGGAGCAGGGCTATGCGGTGCACACGGTGTTTGCCGATACCGGCGGGGTGGATGAGGAGGAACGGGACTTCATCGAGAAGCGCGCCGCCGAGCTGGGCGCGGCCAGCCATTTGACGGTGGATGGTGGTCCGGCGATCTGGGACGGCTTCGTCAAGCCGTTCGTGTGGGCGGGCGAGGGCTACCAGGGCCAGTACCCGCTGCTGGTCTCGGACCGCTACCTGATCGTCGATGCCGCGCTCAAGCGCGCCGCCGAGCTGGGCACCAACATCATCGCCCACGGCTGCACCGGCATGGGCAACGACCAGGTGCGCTTTGACCTGGCGGTGAAGGCGCAGGGCGACTACCGCATCGTCGCGCCGATCCGCGAAATCCAGAAGGAACACACCCAGACCCGCGCCTACGAGCAGAAGTACCTGGAAGAGCGCGGCTTCGGCGTGCGTGCCAAGCAGAAGAGCTACACCATCAACGAGAACCTGCTGGGCGTGACCATGTCCGGCGGCGAGATCGACAAGTGGGAAGCACCGGGCGAAGGCGCACGCGGCTGGTGCGCGCCGCGCAGCGCATGGCCGACCGAGGCGCTGACGGTGACCTTGAAGTTCGTCGAAGGCGAGGCGGTGGAGCTGGACGGCAAGCCGTTGCCGGGCGCGCAGATCCTGGCCCGGCTCAACAAGCTCTTCGCCCAGTACGGCGTGGGCCGCGGCGTGTACACCGGCGATACGGTGATCGGCCTGAAGGGGCGCATCGTGTTCGAGGCCCCGGGCCTGGTTGCCTTGCTGGCCGCGCACCGCGCGCTGGAAGACGCGGTGCTGACCAAGCAGCAGAACCGCTTCAAGCCCGACGTGGCGCGCAAGTGGGTGGAGCTGGTGTACGAGGGCTTCTACCACGACCCGCTGAAGACCGACATCGAGGCCTTCCTGAAGTCCTCGCAGGCCAAGGTCAACGGCGAGGTGGTGCTGGAAACGCGCGGCGGCCGCGTTGACGCGGTGGCGGTGCGCTCGCCGCACCTGCTCAACGCCAAGGGCGCAACCTACGCGCAGTCGGCCGACTGGGGTGTGGAAGAGGCCGAGGGCTTCATCAAGCTGTTTGGCATGAGCTCCACGCTGTACGCCCAGGTCAATCGCTGAGGGGCCGGCATGGGCGAGCTGCGCATCAGCACCGACAAGGGGGAACTTGATGTTCCCCTGGTCCATCATTTCCTGTCGACCGAGGCCTACTGGAGTCCCGGCATTCCGCGGGAGACGGTGGAGCGGGCGATCGCTGGCTCGCTGTGCTTCGGCGGCTACGTCGACGGAGCGGGGCAGGTGGCGTTCGCGCGGGTGGTCTCCGATTTCGCCACCTTCGCCTACCTGGCCGACGTGTTCGTGCTGCCGGCGCATCGTGGCCGGGGCTATGCCAAGCAGCTGATGGACGCAGTGTTCGGGCATCCGCAGCTGCAGGGCCTGCGCCGCTTCATGCTGGCCACTTCCGACGCGCACGGGCTGTACGCGCAGTACGGCTTCGGTGCGCCGGCCAGGCCGCAGACGCTGATGGAAATCGCGCGCCCCGACATCTACCGCCAAGCCGCGGCGAACTGACCTGGATTCCTGCTGCCCAGATGAGCGATCTCCTCCAATCCACCCTCGAGCACCTGGAAAAGCTGGTGTCCTTTGACACCCGCAATCCACCGCGTGCCATCGCCGCCGAGGGCGGCATCTTCGACTACCTGCGGGCGAACCTGCCGGGGTTCCAGGTCGAAGTGGTCGATCATGGCGCCGGCGCGGTGAGCCTGTACGCCGTGCGCGGCACGCCGAAGTACCTGTTCAACGTGCATCTGGACACCGTGCCGGATTCACCGCACTGGAGCGCCGACCCGCACGTGATGCGGCGGCTGGACGATCGCGTGGTCGGCCTGGGCGTGTGCGACATCAAGGGCGCGGCCGCGGCGTTGCTGGCCGCGGCCAATGCCGGTGACGGCGATGCCGCCTTCCTGTTCTCCAGCGACGAGGAAGCCAACGATCCGCGCTGCATTGCGGCCTTCCTGGCGCGTGGCGCTGCCTACGGGGCGGTGCTGGTCGCCGAGCCGACGATGGGCGAGGCCGTGCTGGCGCATCGCGGCATCAGCTCGGTGCTGATGAAGTTTGCCGGGCGTGCGGGACATGCGTCCGGCAAGCAGGATCCCTCGGCCAGTGCGCTGCACCAGGCGGTGCGCTGGGGCGAGCGCGCGCTGACCCACGTAGATTCGCTCGCACACGCGCGCTTCGGCGGGCTGACCGGCCTGCGCTTCAACATCGGCCGCATCGAAGGCGGGATCAAGGCCAACATGATCGCGCCCGCGGCCGAATTGCGCTTTGGTTTCCGCCCGCTGCCGTCGATGGATGTCGACGCGCTGCTGGCGACGTTTGCCGGCTTCGCCGAGCCGGATGCGGCGCACTTCGAGGAAACGTTCCGCGGCCCGAGCCTGCCCTCGGGTGACATTGCACGGGCCGAGGAACGCCGGCTGGCCGCGCGCGACGTGGCCGATGCCCTCGACCTGCCGATCGGCAACGCGGTGGACTTCTGGACCGAGGCCTCGCTGTTTTCGGCCGGCGGCTACACCGCGCTGGTCTACGGCCCGGGCGACATCGCCCAGGCACATACCGCCGACGAATGGGTGACGCTGGAGCAGCTGCAGCGTTACGCGATTTCCGTCGACCGCATCATCAATGGCGCGCGCTGAGCCGCGCGCCTCCCTCTCTCCGGACCGTTGAACGCAATGTCGCCTGCCGCCCCGCACAAACAAACCCGCCAGACCATCGTGCGCCTGCTTTCGAGCATGGCCAGCGCGAAGGAAATCAGCCAGTACCTGAAGCGTTTTTCGCAGCTGGACGCCAAGCGTTTCGCCGTGGTCAAGGTCGGTGGCGCGGTGCTGCGCGATGACCTGGAAGCGCTGACTTCCTCGCTGTCGTTCCTGCAGGAAGTCGGCCTGACCCCGATCGTGCTGCATGGCGCCGGCCCGCAGCTGGACAGCGAATTGTCCGCTTCCGGTATCGAGAAGCAGACCGTGGGCGGGCTGCGCGTGACCTCGCCCGAAGCGCTGGCGATCGTGCGCCGCGTGTTCCAGCAGTCCAACCTCAAGCTGGTCGAGGCGCTGCAACAGAACGGCGCGCGTGCCACTTCGATCACCGGTGGCGTGTTCGAGGCCGAGTATCTGGACCGCGACATCTATGGCCTGGTCGGTGAAGTGAAGCGGGTGAACCTGGCGCCGATCGAGGCCAGCCTGCAAGCCGGTTCGATTCCGGTCATCACCAGCCTGGGCGAAACCCCGAGCGGGCAGATCCTCAACGTCAACGCCGACTTCGCCGCCAACGAGCTGGTCCGCGAGCTGCAGCCGTACAAGATCATCTTCCTTACCGGCACCGGCGGCCTGCTCGACGCCGATGGCAAGGTCATCGATTCGATCAACCTGTCCACCGAGTACGACCACCTGATCCAGCAGCCGTGGATCCACGGCGGCATGAAGGTCAAGATCGAACAGATCAAGGACCTGCTGGACAAGCTGCCGCTGGAGTCGTCGGTGTCCATCACCCGGCCCGCCGCCCTGGCCAAGGAGCTGTTCACACACAAGGGTTCGGGCACGCTGGTGCGCCGTGGCGAGCGCGTGCTGCGCGCCACGAGTTGGGATGCGCTGGACCTGCCGCGGCTCAAGCAGCTGATCGAATCCAGCTTCGGCCGCACCCTGGTGCCGGACTACTTCGACAAGACCCGCCTGCTGCGCGCCTATGTCAGCGAGAACTACCGCGCCGCGGTCATCCTCACCGACGAGGCCGACGGCGTGTACCTGGACAAGTTCGCCGTGCTCGATGACGCGCAGGGCGAGGGCCTGGGCCGCGCGGTATGGAACGTCATGCGCGAGGAAACGCCGCAGCTGTTCTGGCGCTCGCGCCATGGCAACCCGGTCAACATCTTCTACTACGCCGAGTCCGACGGCTGCATCAAGCAGGAGAAGTGGAAAGTGTTCTGGTACGGCCTGGAGAGCTTCGAGCAGGTCCAGCGCTGCGTTGCCCACTGCGCCACGCGCACGCCGACCCTGCGGGACTGAGCCATGGCCCCGGATACCTTGCCCGCCGACTGGCGCCGCGTCCCCACGCTGGGCGGGCGCCATGCCACGCTGGAGCCGCTGCGGGCCGAGCATGCCGACGAGCTGCGCGGCGCGCTGGGCGCAGGCGAACTGTCGCGGCTGTGGTACACCAATGTGCCGGCGCCGGCGCAGGCCGGTGACTATGTTCAGGCCGCGCTGCGCATGCAGGCCGAGGGCAGCGCGCTGCCGTTCGCGGTGCGTGATGCGGGCGGGCAGGTCGTAGGCACGACGCGCTTCTACGACCTGGCCCCGGAAGTGCCGCGCCTGTCGATCGGCTACACCTGGTATGCACCGGGCGCGCAGCGCACCGGCGTCAACACCGAGGCCAAGCTGATGCTGCTCGAACATGCGTTCGAGCGCCTGGGCTGCCTCAGCGTCGTGTTCGAGACCAGCTGGTTCAATCACGCCTCGCGTGCCGCCATTGCCCGCCTCGGCGTGCGGCAGGATGGCGTGCTGCGCGGGCACAAGCGCCATGCCGATGGCAGCGTGCGCGACACCGTCATCTTCTCCATCCTCGATTCGGAGTGGCCGGCCGTGCGCCGCCACCTGCAGTTCCGCCTGGAAGCCCACGCATGAGCAAGACCTACACCATCGGCATCGTCGGCGCGCGCGGCCACACCGGGGCCGAGTTGATCCGCCTGATCGCCGCCCACCCGCATCTGGCGTTGGCGTTCGTGTCCTCGCGCGAGCTCGACGGCCAGCGCGTGGCCGGGCACAGCGATGCCTACAGCGGGCCGCTGCGCTACGAGAACCTGGACCCAGGCGCCGTTGCCACGAAGGGGGCCGACGCGGTGATCCTGGCGCTGCCCAACGGCAAGGCCCAGCCTTATGTGGAAGCACTGGACGCTGTCGCGCCGCAGACGATCATCGTCGATCTTTCCGCCGACTACCGTTTCGACCCATCCTGGTACTACGGCCTGCCAGAGTTGACCCGCGCGCGCTATGCCGGGCAGAAGCGGATCAGCAATCCGGGCTGCTATGCCACCGCGATGCAGCTGGCGATCACCCCGCTGCTGGGCGAGCTGGCCGGGCCGCCGCAATGTTTTGGCGTGTCCGGCTATTCCGGTGCCGGCACCACGCCGTCGGACAAGAACAATGTCGAGCTGCTGCGCGACAACCTGATGCCGTACGCGCTCACCGACCACATGCACGAGCGCGAGGTCAGCACGCAGCTCGGGGTGCCGGTGGAGTTCATGCCGCATGTGGCGCCGCATTTTCGTGGCATCACCATGACCGTGAACCTGTGGCTGCAGCAGCCGCTGGCGCGCGAGGCGATCATGCAGCGCTACCGCGAGCGCTATGCCGGCGAGCCGCTGATCGAGATCGTGGACGAGGCGCCCTGGGTCAGCCGCATTGCCGGCCGCCATGGCGTGCAGATCGGCGGCTTCACCACCGCGCCGGGCGGCAAGCGCGTGGTCGTGGTCGCCACCCTGGACAACCTGCTCAAGGGCGCGGCAACGCAGGCGATGCAGAACCTCAACCTCGCGCTGGGCCTGGACGAGCTGTCCGCGATCCCGCTCTGACCTGGAATCCCCCGATGACCAACCTCCTGTGGCAGAAACCCGGTGTGGCCGTTGATGCGCAGATTCAGCGCTTCCTGGCCGGCGACGACGTGATCCTCGATCGCGAGTTCTTCCTGCACGACATTCAGGCCAGCCAGGCGCACGCCGAGGGCTTGCAGCACATCGGCATTCTCTCGGCCGAGGAACTGGCCGGCCTGTCGCGCGAACTGGCGCAGCTGGCCGCCGACTGGCGCGCCGGGCAGTTCGTGCTCGACGAGCAATACGAGGACGGGCACTCGGCCATCGAGGCGCGCCTGACCGAGCGCCTTGGCGATGCCGGGCGCAAGATCCACACCGGCCGCAGCCGCAACGACCAGGTACTGGTCGCCACGCGCCTGTGGCTGAAGGAGAAGCTGGCACGCGTGGCCACGCTCAGCCGCGAGGCGGCCAGGGTCGCGCTGGACCGCGCCGCGGCCGAGCGCGAGCTGCCGCTGCCCGGCTACACCCATATCCAGCGCGCCGTGGTGTCCTCGGCGGGCATGTGGTGGGCCGGCTGGGCCGAAGCCTTCATCGACGATGGGATCCGCGCCGCCGACACGCTCAAGCTCATCGATGCCAACCCGCTCGGCACCGCCGCCGGCTACGGCGTCAACCTGCCGCTGGACCGTGACCACACCACCGCCGCATTGGGCTTTGCGCGGCTGCAGGTGTCGCCGATCTACGCGCAGCTGTCGCGCGGCAAATTTGAACTGGCCGCGCTGGAAGCGCTGGGCAGCGCGACCCTGGACCTGCGCCGCATCGCCTGGGACCTGTCGCTGTTCACCAGCGCCGAGTACGGCTTTGTCGCCTTGCCGGCGCAGTACACCACCGGCAGCTCGATCATGCCCAACAAGCGCAACCCGGACGTGATCGAACTGATGCGCGCCACCCACGCCAGCGTGGCCGCCGCGCGCACCGAGATCGAACAGCTGCTGTCGCTTCCGTCCGGCTACCACCGCGACCTGCAGGCGTCCAAGGGCGCGATCTTCCACGGCTTCAGCCGCGGTCTGGCCGCGCTGGAACTGCTGCCGGCCTTGCTTGCCAACCTGGAGTGGCGACCGGAGCAGATGCGCGCGGCGATCGACTCGGGCATGTATGCCACCGATGTCGCGGTGGAAGCCGCGCTCGCCGGCGTGCCGTTCCGCGAGGCCTACAAGGCCGCCGCGGCGGCTGCCGACACGGCGGGGCAGGGGCGCACGCCGGAAGGCAGCCTGGCCGCGCGGGTCTCGCCAGGCGCGGCGGCGGACCTGCGCCTTGAGCTGTTGCAGGCACGCTGGCAGGCGCTGGCCGAGGTGGTGCGATGAGCTCGGCCACCGATCAGCAAGCCAGCCCCAGGCATTACCTGGTCCTGGCGATGCGCAAGCCCGGCTACAGCGCCGCGGTGATCCAGCCGCACCGCGAGTTCCTCGCGCAACTGCGCGCCGACGGCAAGTTGCTGATGACCGGCGGCTTTGCCGATGCCAGCGGTGGCGCCTACGTGCTGCAGGGCGTCGCCAGCCTCGCCGAGGCCCGGGCGCTGGTGGCGCGCGATCCGCTCGCGCTGCAGGATGCCTCGGAGCTGACCGTGTACGAATGGAATACCTACTGAGCCGCAACGGCTCGCACCCCGCACGGACGATGCCATGACCAACGCCGCCCCGCAGTCCAGCGCTTTCGCCGAACAAGTGCTGCCGCCGTGGCGGCGCGCGGTGCTCAAGGTCGGCAGCAGCCTGCTGGCCGCCGATGGCGGCGGCCTGTCACCACGTTATGCGCTGGGCCTGGCGCAGTTTGTCTCCACCCATGTTGGCGCCGGGCGCGAGGTGGTGATCGTGTCCTCCGGCGCCGTGGCCGCCGGCCGCGCGATCGTGCCGCGCGCGCCGGAGCAGGGCGCGGCAATGGCCGCGCGCCAGGCCCTGGCCGCGCTCGGCCAGGCGCAGTTGATGGCCTTGTGGCAACGCTTCTTCGAGCGGCCCGTCGCGCAGGTGTTGCTCACCCATGATGACCTGCGCAACCGCCGCCGCTACCTCAACGCCCGCGCCACGCTGGACGAACTGCTGCGCCTGGGTGCGCTGCCAGTGGTGAACGAGAACGACACCGTGTCGGTGGATGAGCTCAAGCTCGGCGACAACGACAATCTGGCCGCGATCGTCGCCGCACTGGTCGATGCCGATGCACTGTTTATCGCCACCGACATCGATGGCCTGTACAGCGCCGATCCGCGCCAGAACCCGGACGCACAGCCGATCGACACCGTGGAAGCGCTCGGCCCGCAGGTCATGGCGATGGCCGGCGGCAGCGGCGCGGCGGGCGTCGGCACCGGCGGCATGCGCACCAAGCTGGAAGCGGCAGCCAAGGCCGGCGCGGCGGGCATTGAAACCTACCTGTTCAACGGCCGCAGCAGCGAGGTGCTGCGCGCGCTTGGCCACGATCGCCTGCGCGGCACACGCGTGCATGCGGCGCGCACCCGCGTGGCCGCGCGCAAGCACTGGTTGCGCCATGCGCCGGTCGAGGCCGGGGCCATCCTGGTCGATGCCGGCGCGGCGCGCGCCCTGACCGACAAGGGCGCCTCGCTGCTGCCCGGCGGGGTGACGGGCGCGCACGGCGAGTTCCGCCGCGGCGACATGGTCGAAGTGCGTCTGCGCGACGAGGCCGGCGAACGTGCCGTGGCGCGCGGCATCAGCCAGTATTCGGCGCAGGACATCCGCCGTCTGGCCGGACGTCATTCGCGCGACATCGAAAGCGTGCTGGGTTACAACTACGGCGAGAACATCGTCCATCGTGACGACCTGGTGTTGCTGCCCGCCTGACCCCTATCGAGTGCCTGCCATGTCCGACATCAAGACCCTTGCACTGGAATGCCGCCGGGCCGCGCAGGCGCTGGCGCAGCTTGATGGCGCGGCAAAAGCGGCGCTGTTGCAGGGCATGGCCGCGGCGCTGGAAGTGGCGCAAGCGACGATTCTTGAAGCCAATGCCCGCGATGTGGCCGCCGCGCGCGACAAGGGCGTGGGCAGCGCGATGCTCGACCGGCTGGCCCTGGACCCGACGCGGCTGACGGCGGTGGCCGCCGCGCTGCGCGAGGTGGCGGCGTTGCCGGACCCGGTCGGGCAGGTCACGCGCGACGACGTGCGTCCCAATGGCATCCGCGTGCAGAAGGTGCGGGTGCCGCTGGGCGTGATCGCGATGATCTACGAGGCGCGCCCGAACGTGACGGCCGACGCGGCGGCACTGTGCATCAAGGCCGGCAACGGCGTGATCCTGCGCGGTGGCTCGGAGGCGATCCATTCCAATACGGCGATCGCCGCGGCGTTGCGCGTGGCGCTGGAGGCCCACGGCATTCCGGCCGCGGCGCTGACGCTGGTGGAGGATTTGCGTCGGGAAACGATGGTGGAATTGTTGCAGCTCACCGACATTGTCGACCTGGCGATTCCGCGGGGGGGCGAGGGCCTGATCCGTTTCGTCGCCGAGCATGCGCGGGTGCCGGTGATCAAGCATTACAAGGGCGTATGCCATTTGTTCGTGGATGCGGCTGCGGATGCCGAGTTGGCGTTGCGCCTGCTGGTGGATGGCAAGGTGTCGCGGCCGTCGGCGTGCAACTCGCTGGAGACGCTGCTGGTGCATGAGGCGATCGCGCCTGCGTTACTGCCGCGGGCGGTGCGGGCCTTGCGCGAGCGTGGGGTGGAGGTCCGGGGGGATGAGGCGACCCGGGCGCTGGTGCCGGAGGTGTTGGCGGCCACGGAGGCGGATTACGCGGCGGAGTTTCTGGACCTGGTGATCGCGGTGCGGGTGGTGGCGGATGTGGACGCGGCGATCGCGCATATCCGCCAGTACGGTTCGGATCATACGGAGGTGATCGCGACCGCCGATCCGGCGCATGCGGAGCATTTCATCCAGGCGTTGCGGGCGGCGGTGGTGATGGTGAACGCGTCGTCGCGGTTTTCGGATGGTGGGGAGCTGGGATTGGGGGCGGAGATCGGCATTTCCACGACGCGTCTGCATGCGTACGGGCCGATGGGCCTGGAGGCGCTGACGGTGGAGCGCTTCGTGGTGCGCGGCGAAGGGCAGACGCGCGCCCCCGCCCTGTAGGAGCGGCTGTAGGAGCGGCTTGAGCCGCGACGGACGGAGCCGAGATCCACCGGCACACGGTCGCGGTTGAAACCGCTCCTACAACGTGGGGCAGGGTGTGCCATTGGTCATGGCCCGATTTGTGATTGGGGCCGTCCGCTCCGGGCGCCATGGGTGCATCATCACCGGCTGTCGCCACTCACCGGAGCCGCCCTGATGCGCCACCGCCGCTTGTGCCTTGCCGTCCTCGCCCTGGCCATGGGCCAGGCCTTTGCCCAGACCTCGCCGATGACCCCGGACATCACCGGCAAGAAGTTCGTGGCGCCGACGACCGCCAACGACTACGTCAAGCGCGTGGTGATGATCCCGATGCGCGATGGGGTCAAGCTGCACACGGTGATCGTGGTGCCCAAGGGCGCACAGAACGCCCCGATCCTGCTCACGCGCACGCCGTACGATGCCGATGGCCGCACCGAGCGGCTCAACTCCCCGCACATGAAGGACCTGCTGCCGCAGGGCGATGAGGTGTTTGTCGAAGGCGGCTACATCCGCGTGTTCCAGGACATCCGCGGCAAGTACGGCTCGCAGGGCGACTACGTGATGACCCGGCCGCTGCGCGGGCCGCTCAACAACACCAAGGTCGATCACGCCACCGACGCGTGGGACACCATCGACTGGCTGGTCAAGCACGTGCCCGAGTCCAACGGCAAGGTCGGCATGCTCGGCTCCTCCTACGAAGGCTTCACCGTGGTGATGGCGCTGACCGATCCGCATCCGGCCCTCAAGGTCGCCGCGCCGGAAAGCCCGATGATCGACGGCTGGATGGGCGATGACTGGCTCAATTACGGCGCCTTCCGCCAGGTCAACTTCGACTACTTCACCGGGCAGTTGACCGAGCGCGGCAAGGGCAGCGGCATCGCGCGCGAAGGCTACGACGACTACAGCAACTTCCTGCGCGCAGGCTCAGCCGGTGATTACGCCAAGGCCGCCGGCCTGGATCAGCTGCCGTGGTGGCACAAGCTCACCGAACACCCGGCCTATGACGCGTTCTGGCAGCAGCAGGCGCTGGACAAGGTCATGGCACGCACGCCGCTGAAGGTGCCGACGATGTGGCTGCAAGGTCTGTGGGACCAGGAAGACATGTACGGCGCGAACCACAGCTACCAGGCGATGGAGGGCCGCGACAGCGGCAACGACCACAACTATCTGGTGATGGGCCCGTGGCGGCACAGCCAGGTCAACTACGACGGCAGCTCGCTGGGCGCGTTGAACTTCGATGGCGACACCGCGCTGCAGTTCCGCCGCGATGTGCTCAAGCCGTTCTTCGACCAGTACCTGGTGGAAGGCGCACCCAAGGCGGACACGCCACCAGTGCTGGTCTACAACACCGGCGCCAATCATTGGGACCGCCTGCAGCAGTGGCCGCTGAGCTGCGCGCAGGGTTGCGCGGCGCAGAGCAAGTCGCTGTACCTGCAGCCCGGCGGCAAGCTGTCGTTCCAGGCGCCGGCCGCAGGGCAGGGCGAGTACGAAGAGTATGTGTCCGACCCGGCCAAGCCGGTGCCGTTCGTGCCGCGCCCGGTGCACTTCGGTGACCGCGACATGTGGACCACCTGGCTGGTGCAGGACCAGCGCTTCGTCGATGGCCGTCCGGACGTGCTGACCTTCGTCAGCGAGCCGTTGACCGAGCCGCTGAAGATCGGCGGCGTGCCGGTGGTCAACCTGCAGGCCTCCACCAGTGGCAGTGACAGCGACTGGGTGGTCAAGCTGATCGACGTGTATCCGGACGAGAACGCGTCGGCGCCGAAGATGGGCGGCTACGAACTGGCGGTGTCGATGGCAATCTTCCGCGGCCGCTACCGCGAAGGCTTCGAGACCGCCAAGCCGCTGACGCCGAACCAGCCGCTGGCCTACCGCTTCGACCTGCCCAACGCCAACCACGTGTTCAAGCCCGGCCACCGGGTGATGGTGCAGGTGCAGTCCAGCCTGTTCCCGCTGTACGACCGCAACCCGCAGCGCTTCGTGCCGAACATCTACTTCGCCAAGCCGGGCGACTACCAGAAGGCGACCCAGCGCATCTGGCACACGCCGCAGCAGCCGAGCTTCATCGAACTGCCGGTGCTGTGAGCCGCGTGCGCGACAGCGGGGGTGATCCCGCTGTCGCGCCATCGCTCAGGGCCGGGTGTGGCGGGCGACGTTGGCTCGCCACTGGCGGGCTTCGCGCGGCGAGTTGACCATTACTGCATCGACGCCGAACTCCGCCGCCTGACGGTAGTCGGCTTCGCCATCGATGAACCACATCACCGAAAGGCGGTGCGTGCCGCTGCGGAAGCAGGCCATGGCCTCCGGCGTCCACAGCTGGGCACCCTTCACCGAGGTGCGGCCGACGCCCAGGGTGAAGCGCTCGCTGACCTCGACGTTGCGGCGCACTTCAAACCCGGCCCAACCCGGTGCCGTCGGGGGCTCGCAACGCTGCGCCAGCACCACGTCAAGCAGCCGTTGCCGGGTCGCATCGCGGGTTTCCATCACCTGCGCCTGCGGATGGCGCGCCCATAGCGGCGCAAAGGCCGCGTCGGTGGAGTACAGCCACACGCGGTTCCAGGCGCGGCTGCTGGCGAGCACCGCGGCCACGCCATCGACAAGGGCCTGCGACGCCTCCGCCTTCATGTCGAGCATGACCGGCATGCTGGCCGGAATCGCCGCCAGGGCCTCGGCCAGAGTCGGGATGCGCTGCGGCTGCGTGCGATACGGGAATGCGCCCGTGGCGTCGCGGAAGGCGAAGCCGGCGTTGAGCGCCTGCAGCTGCGCCAGCGTCATCGAGGACACCGCGCCCTGGCGGTTGGTCAGTGCGGACAGATCGCGCGGGCGGTACAGCACCGGTACGCCATCGGCGCTTAGTTGCACTGACAGCCACATCATGTCGGCGCCATTGCGCAATGCGGTGGCGATGGCGAGCAAGGTGTTTTCCGGCGCGTCGGCGGTGCCGCCGCGGTGGGCGACGATGCGCGGCGCATGCCCCGCGGAAGGGCCGTGGTGCATGGGGCGGGGCGACGAAGGCGTGGTCGTCTGCAAGGCGGAAGAGGCACAGCCGCCCAGCGTGAAGGCCAGGCAGAGGACGAAGAACAAGCGGAAGGTAGGCGTGGTCATGAGCTTTCCTGTTGCCAATGCGAGCACCGCCAGACAGGGGCGGCGTGGCTTGGATGCTAGGAGCGCGACCTGGGTGCGGCAACGCGAAACGGGCAGAATCGATCCGTCCATGATCGGTATCTCATGGCTGCCGCGGGCCGTGGCGCGCGCGTTGGTGGTCGAGCGCGGCATAGGCTGGCTGCGTATGTGTACACGCGTGATCTGGGGTGTGCCTTGCGCATGAGCGAAGGCTTGCGCGCCGGCATGGTCGGGCTCAACACGGGCAGGATTTCCACTGCGGAATCGCCGTTCGGCGGCGTCGGCCACTCGGGGTTCGGGCGTGAGGGCGGCCGCGATGGCCTGGAGGAATACCTGCAGGCCAAGTCGCTGTGCATCGGCGGGATCGACGCCTGAGCGGTTCGACCCCCAGGGCGCGTCAGCCGCGCGCGGTGATCGGGTCGGGTAGTTCGATGGTCTCGTAGTCAGCCAGCGGCGGCACGTACAGGTGCAGGGAGATCGATCCCTGCGGGTGCAGGCCGGTGAGGCGATGGAAGTCTTCGGGGGAGTCGAAGGCGGTCTCGGCGCGGGGTGTGAGTTGCTGCAAGCCGGCGCGGGTGAGCGTGCTGCCGGGGCCGCCATCGCGGACGTAGCGTTGTTCTTCGATGGCGCCTTCGAGCACGCGCACACAGCATTGCGAGCGGCCGTGGTTGTGAACGGGGGAGGCCTGGCCGTGGCGCCAGCAGATCGCGACGAGTTCGTGATGTTCGTTGCGGTCGATGGGGTTGCGCTGGTAGGCGTCGTCGCCGAACTGGCAGAAGGCGCTGATGTCTTCGACATCGATGCGGCACTGGGCCATGGCGGCGAGGTAGTCGTCGCGGCTGCGGCAGCGGCGCAGGGCGTCGATCATGTGGGGCAGGGCGTTGCGGGTCATGTTCCCTCCTCGGATGGAGACGGCGGGTGGATGTAGACCGTAACGCGAATGGCGGCGGCTGTCGTCCATTCGGTGTGTGCGGGCGCAGCATGCAAACGAAAAAGCCCGGAAGGCAATGCCTTTCGGGCTTGAATTCAATGGTCGGGGAGACAGGATTCGAACCTGCGACCTCTACGTCCCGAACGTAGCGCTCTACCAGACTGAGCTACACCCCGACTGAGCCGCGCATGATACAGGGGTCGTCGGGCCTCGGCAAGCATCCCGGACCGACTTGATCACTCATGGTGGGTCGCGTCGTGTTCGCGCATTTCAAACCACATGCCGTTGAGCACGGCGGCCAGCGAGGCCAGGCCGGTGCCGAGAATCCAGGCGAAATACCACATGTTGTGTCTCCTTGGAATGGGGCGCCCGCAGGCGCCCGCGGTCGCGGTGGATGGTCAATAGGCGTTCGGGTTGCGGCCCATCTCGTCGGCCGTCACCTTGCCCTTGAGCACGCGGTAGACCCAGGTGGTATAGGCCAGGATGATCGGCAGGAAGATGGCGGTGGCCAGCAGCATGATCCACAGCGTCAGATGGCTGCTGGACGCATCCCAGACCGTCAGGCTGGAGCCGGGCTGGCTGGAGGAGGGCAGCAGGAACGGGAAGATCGCCAGGCCCACGGTCAGGATGATGCCGGCGATGGCCGCGCCGGAGCTGATGAAGGCCAGGCCGCCGCGGCGGGCGCGCAGCAACACCGCGTTGCCGAGCAGGCCGAGCAGGCCCACCAGCGGCGCCAGCATCGTCAGCGGCATCGTCTTGTAGTTGTGCAGCCAGCCGCCGGCGGTGGCACCGATGGCCGCGGTCTTCAGCAGCGGGTTGGTGGCCAGGTCCGTGGCCTGCGCCGAGGTGACCGCGTAGCCGGGCAGGCCGAAGGCCACCCACGCGCCACCTGCGGCAAACAGCACCGCGGCCAGCACTGCCGAGAGGCTGCCGTAGCGGATCGCGCGCTCGGCCACCGGGCCGTCGGTCTTGATCACCAGCATCGCCGCACCGTGGGCCACCAGCATGGTCACGCTGAGCAGGCCGGCCAGCAGTGCGAACGGGGTCAGCAGGGCGAAGAAGCTGCCGGTGTAGAACACGCGCATGCTGTCGTCGAAATGGAACGGCACGCCGAGCAGCACGTTGCCCACCGCCACGCCCATGATCAGCGCCGGCACGAAGCCGCCGACGAACAGTGCCCAGTCCCAGTTGTTGCGCCAGCGCTGGCTGGGCAGCTTGCCGCGGTACTTGAAGCCGACCGGGCGCAGGATCAGCGCGAACAGGATGACGAACATCGCCAGGTAGAACCCGGAAAAGCTCACCGCGTAGAGCGGCGGCCAGGCGGCGAAGATCGCGCCGCCGCCCAGGATCAGCCACACCTGGTTGCCTTCCCAGACCGGGCCGATGGTGTTGACCACCAGCCGGCGCTCGGCATCGTCGCGGGCCACCAGCGGCAGCAGCGTGCCCACGCCCAGGTCAAAGCCGTCCATCACCGCGAAGCCGATCAGCAGAATGCCCAGCAGCAGCCACCAGATCAGCCGCAGCGTCGTGTAATCAAGCAATACGAAGTCCATGTGCGTTCTCCTTTACGGCTGGCCGCCGGCCAGTGCTTCGGTGCTGAGGGGGGCGTCGGGGGAGGTGGCGCGCTGTAGCGACGGCAGCAGTTCCTCGGGCCCGACCCGGATCGCCTTGAGCATCAGCTTGAGCTCGATCACCAGCAGCACCGTGTACAGCAGCACGAAGCCGCACAGCGTGGTCAGGATCTGGTGCAGGGCCAGGCCGGAGGCGGCGTAGAACGTCGGCAGCACGCCTTCCACCGCCCACGGCTGGCGGCCGTATTCGGCCACGAACCAGCCGCATTCGATCGCGATCCACGGCAGCGGCAGGGTCCACAGCGCGACCTTGAGGAACCAGCGCTTGTCCTCGAAGTTGTGCTTGCACGAGAACCAGAACGCGACGGCGAAGAAGGCGATCAGGTAGAAGCCAATCGCGGCCATGATGCGGAACGTCCAGAACAGCGGCAGCACACGCGGCACGGTATCCATCGCCGCCTGCGCGATCTGCTCGGGCGTGGCGTTGAGGATGTCCTCGCGGTAGCGCTTGAGCAGCAGGCCGTGGCCCAGGTCCTGCCAGTGGCGGTCGAACATCTCGCGCGCGGCGGCGTCGTTCTTGTCCTTGCGCAGGCGTTCGAGTGCGCCGTAGGCCAGCTGGCCGCCGCGCACGCGGTGCTCGGCGCGCTCGACCAGTTCGAGGATGCCGGGGATGGGCTGGTTCAGCGAGCGCGTGGCGATCAGGCCCATCAGATACGGCACCTTGATCGCGAAGTCGTTGCGCTGGGTCTGCTGGTTCGGAATGCCGAAGGCGGTGAAGTCGGCCGGGGCGCGCTCGGTTTCCCACATCGCCTCGATCGCCGCCAGCTTCATCTTCTGGTGCTCGTTGGCGGCGTAGCCGCTTTCATCGCCCAGCACCACCACCGACAGCGAGGAGAACAGGCCGAACGCCGCAGCCACCGCGAACGAGCGGCGTGCCATTTCGCGGTGCCTGCCGCGCAGCAGGTAGAAGGCGCTGATCGACATCACGAATACCGCGCCGGTGACGTAGCCGGCCGAGACCGTATGGACGAACTTGGCCTGCGCCACCGGGTTGAACACCACGGCCATGAAGTCGACCACCTCCATGCGCATGGTGTCCGGGTTGAACACCGCGCCGGTCGGGTTCTGCATCCAGCCGTTGGCGACCAGGATCCACAGCGCCGACAGGTTGGTGCCCAGCGCCATCAGCCAGGTCACGGTCAGATGCTGGATCCGGCTGAGGCGGTTCCAGCCGAAGAAGAACAGGCCGATGAAGGTGGCTTCGAGGAAGAACGCCATCAGCCCCTCGATCGCCAGCGGCGCACCGAAGATGTCGCCGACGTAGTGGCTGTAGTACGACCAGTTCATGCCGAACTGGAATTCCATGACGATGCCGGTACCGACACCCATGGCGAAGTTGATGCCGAACAGCACGCCCCAGAAGATCGTCATGCGCCGCCAGACCTCGCGGCCGGTCATGACGTACACGCTCTCCATGATCGCGATCATGAAGGACAGGCCCAGGGTAAGGGGGACGAAGAGGAAGTGGTACATCACGGTGAGTGCGAACTGCAGCCGTGACAGGTCGACGACGGTCATGTCGATCATGGCTTGGACGTCCTTGGACGGAGGGAGCTTGGCGAATGATCCGCCGCGATGTTGCGCCCGGCGTTGATCCAGATCAATGCGGCAAACGGTCGCCCGCGGCACCGTGCAGGGCCCCGGCCCGTGGCCGCATACAATCGTCACACCCCCACCGCGGGCCGACCCGAGAGCGCATTGGACGCAGACACCACGCCTTCCGCCAGCAGCCTTTCCGCCACTGGCGCGCTTGCCGAGGACAGCACCGAGCTGCGTCGCCAGCGCGGTGCGCGGCTGGCCGAACTGGCCGCCGGCGCGCGCGGCTGGCAACGCGGTGCTGCCGCGGCGGCAACAATCGGCGGGCTGGGGGTCATCGCCCAGGCCGGGCTGATCGCCTGGCTGGTGGAGGCAGTGCTGGTCCGGCGCCTGGCGCTCGCCACCCTGGCCCTGCCATTCGTCGCGCTGGCCGCGGTCCTGCTGCTGAGGTTGCTGTTGGCCGCCATCGCGCAGGGCGCGGCAGGGCGCGTCGCCGACAGCGCCAAGCGCGCCCTGCGTGGCGGTGTGTATCGCCAACTGATGGCACGCGGGCCGCTGTGGCTGCGGCGCCAGCGCAGTGGCGAACTGGGTGAACTGCTGCTCGCCCATGGCGAGGCACTGGAAGGCTATTACGCCGGCTATCTGCAGGCGCGCATTGAAGTGGCCGTGGTGCCATTGGCCATCGTGCTGGCGTTGGCGCCGCTACAGCCGGTGGTGGCGGCGATCCTGCTGCTGACCGCACCGCTGGTGCCGCTTTTCATGATGCTGGTGGGTTGGGGCGCCGAGGCCGCGGGGCGCAGCCAGTTGCAGGCGCTGGCGCGCATGGGCGGCCACTTCGCCGACCGGCTCAAGGGCCTGGGCCTGCTGCGCCTGTACGGCCGCGGCGAGGCCGAGCTGGCCGGTATCCAGGCCGCGGCCGAAGGCGTGCGCGTGCGCAGCCTGAAGGTGCTGCGCATCGCCTTCCTCTCTTCGACGGTGCTGGAGTTCTTCGCCTCGGTGAGCGTGGCCATGGTCGCGCTGTACCTGGGGCTGGGCTATCTCGGCATGCTGGGTCAGCACGGCACCGGCAGCCTGGGCGTGGGCGTGTTCTGCCTGATGCTGGCGCCGGAGTTCTACGCTCCCCTGCGACGATTGGCCGCGCATTACCACGACCGTGCCAATGCGCTGGCGGCGGTCGCCGAAGTCGAGCGCCTGCTGGGCACCACGCCGCTGCCGTCACCGGCCGTTGCAACGGCGCCGCCGCCCGAGCGCGAACCGGAACTGGCCGAGGCGCGCGCGCCGTTGCTGCGCGCCTGGCACCTGCGCCTGCGCCCGCCTGGCGCCAGCGCCGACGTGGTCGAAGACCTGTCCCTGCAGATCGACGCCGGTCGCCGCCTGGCCTTGCTCGGCCCCAGCGGCAGCGGCAAGAGCACCGTGCTCGAAGCCCTGGCCGGCTGGCTGCCGCCGCGCGAGGGCCGCATCGCCTTGCGGCCCGGCGTGCGCGTGGGCTATGCCGGGCAGCGGCCGTATCTGTTCCATGCCAGCATCGCCGACAACCTGCGCCTGGCCGCGCCCGGGGTCAGCCTGCAGCGTCTGCACGCGGTGGCTGAAGCGGCGCAGGTGATGCGCTTTGCCGCGCGCCTGCCGCAGGGGCTGGACACGGTGATCGGCGAGCGCGGCTTTGGCCTGTCGGGTGGCGAGGCGCGGCGCATCGCCTTGGCGCGGCTGTTGTTGCGCGAGCCGGACGTGCTGCTGCTGGACGAACCCACCGCGTTCCTAGACCCGCAAACCGAAGCCGACCTGCTGGAGACGCTGGGCGTTTTTGCCCGCGACCGCGCGGTCATCGTCGCCACGCACAGCGCCGCGGTGCGCGACTGGGCCGACGAGGCCGTGTGCCTGCCCGCGCGCTTGCCGGGCACGGAGGTGCTCGCATGAGCGCGCGTGTCGGGAACGGTCTATGGCACATTTTTGTCCAGCATCGCGGGCGCCTGGCGCTGGCCGCCGCGCTGGTGCTGCTGACGATGCTGGCCGGAGTCGGCCTGCTTGGCCTGTCCGGTGGCTTTCTGGTCGCCACCGCGTTGGCGGGCCCGGCGGGGCTGGCGGCGGGTTTCAATTTCTTCGCGCCCTCGGCCGGCGTGCGTGCGCTGACCCTGGTGCGCATTGCTTCGCGCTATGGCGAAAAGCTGGTCGGCCACGATGCGACCTTGCGCGTGGCCCGCGACCTGCGCGTGTGGTTCTTTCGGCGTGCGCTGCCGCTGGCGCCGGCGCGGCTGGGTGCCAACCGCATCGGTGACCTGCTGGCGCGGCTGATGTCGGACATCGCCGAAGTCGACGGCCTGGTGGTGCGCGCGCTGGCGCCATTGCTGGCGCTGGCGGGCACTGGCCTGGCCGGGATCGCGGTGGCGGCGTGGATTCATCCTCCCGCGGGCTGGCTGTTGCTGGCGCTGGCGGTTGCCATCGGCGTGCTGGTGCCGTGGCAGGTCGCCTGGGGCGCGCGGCGCCGCGAAGCGAACCGCGCACGCGAGCGCATGGCCTTGCGCACGCTCGCCTTTGAAGGGCTGGAGGGCGCGGCGGACCTGGCCGCCATCGAGGCGACCGCGGACTGGATTGGCCGCGTCGAACAGGCCGCCGACGCCGTGGGCAGTGGTGATCGCCGCCAGCGCCGGCGTCTTATCGGCGGCCAGCTGCTGCATGCCGGGTGTGGCGCGGCCGGGCTGCTCGGCATGCTATGGCTGGCGCTGGATGCCGCCGCGCGCGGCGTGCTCGCGCCGGGCTGGGCGGCCGCGCTGGTGTTCCTGACTTTGGCGCTGCTGGAGATCTGGGCCGGCGCCGGGCTGGCGTGGCAGGCGCTGCTGTCCGGACGGGTGGCGGCGCGGCGCCTGGATGAGATCGTCGACGCGCCTCCCACCGTGCGCGACCCTGTTGAAGCGCAGGCGGTGCCGGCGCGCGCCGAGTTGCGTTTCGAGCGCGTGGTGTTCGCCTGGCCGGGCAGCGAGCGCGCCGTGCTGGATGGGCTGGACCTGCGGCTCGGCCCGGGTGAGCGCATCGCCATCAGCGGCGACAGCGGCGGCGGCAAGAGCACGCTGTCGGCGTTGCTGCTGCGGCTATGGGATCCGCAGCAGGGCCGCCTCAGTTATGGCGGCGTGGCGCTGACTGAGTTCGCCCAGGCTGACTGGCATCGCCATATCGCCTGGTTGCCGCAGAACGCGCCGGTGTTTGTCGGGAGTGTGGCCGAGAACCTGCGCATCGGCGCGCCGCAGGCTGATGACGCGGCATTGTGGGCGGTGCTGGCGCAGGTGCGCCTCGAACAATGGGCGCGCAGCCGCGAAGGTCTGGCGACCTGGGTGGGCGAGAACGGCGCCACCTTGTCGGCGGGCCAGGCGCGGCGGCTGGCGGTGGCCCGCGCCCTGCTGCGTCAGGCGCCGCTGCTGGTGCTGGATGAGCCGACCGAGGGCCTGGACGTGGACACCGCGGACGCGCTGTTGCTGGACGTCGCCGCCGCGCTGGGCGAGCGCAGTCTGTTGTTGATCAGCCACGGCAGCTTGCCGGCGGGTGTGGTTCACCGCCATTACCGCTTGCAGGAAGGCCGGCTGCGGGATGCGGCAACGCCGTTGTAGGAGGGGCTTCAGCCCCGACGGACGGAGCCGCGATCTGGCAGATCGCGGTCGCGGCTGAAGCCGCTCCTACAGTGCACCCGTCGGCATCTGGAGTGCTGCTGGGTATGCTGATGCTGGCTGGGGCCATTGTGGGAGGGGCTTCAGCCCCGACGAGCGGAGTCGGGATCTGGCAGATCGCGGTCGCGAATGGCGACGCTCGCGCTACCAGCGCGCCTCCAACGTCCGGAACGGCCGCGCCAGACGAATGCCGCGCGCGTCGTAATCCTTGACCTTGCGCCCGTCCACCCGCACCTCGCGCGGACGCTGCCGCGAGGGCCAGCTCACCTGCACAGCGGTATCGGCGCGCAGCCCCGGCGCAAGCTCCAGCTTCAACACCCCATCCGTCTCGCGCGCCTTCAAGCCCAGCGTGCCGTAAGCGGTGGGCAACGCATCGATGGCCACCCCGTCACCCGCCAGCCACGATACCGGCGTACCCGGCAGCAACAGCAGCGCGTCGTCCTCCTCGCGCATCAGCATGCCGTACAGCGTGCGCGCATACTCCGCGCCAATCCAGGTGTGCGGCATGTCGCCGAGGTAGCCCGGATAGCGCAACCGCGAATGCACCACTTCCGCAAGTACATGCCAGGGCAGCGGACGGCGATGCTCCATGAGCAGCGACAGCAGCTCCTGCGCCTCATCCACGCGATCCAGGTGCACGTAGGTGAGCACGTTGCGCATCTCGTATGGCGTGTAGGCAAACAGCGCGTCGGGCTGTTCGCGCGCGCGCACGTCGGCCATGTAGCGGTCGAAGGTCGTGCGCAATTCGGTTTCGGGCAGCAGCGCCTGCTGGCCGGTCGGGTCCAGCGCAATCGACACGCTGGTCGGATCGCCGTCACCGAGGTCCGCCGAGGCCGGGATCACCTCGCCATGCTTCCACGCGATCGTGGCGCGAATCGAAGCGGCCACCGAATCACGCAGCAACTGGTACTGCGCCCGCGCCCATTCCGCGGTGGCCTCGTCGCCGAGTTGCTCGGCCAGCCAGGCGCCATCGTGCCAGCCCTTCAGTGCCCAGTAGTCATCCCAGTAGCTGTGCGTGGGGCTGGAATAGCCCTCGTGGCTGATGGACGGGGCGATGATGCCGGCAAAGCGTTCCGGCGCCGGCTGGTCCGCCATGTAGCCCGGGACCAGCGTGCGCTCACGCAGCTCCTGCATGAAGCGCATTGCCGCGATGACCTTGGGCAGGTAGTCGCGCACGCTTTCCGGGCCGCCATCCAGACGCGCGACATCGGCGACCAGGTTGATGTACTCGCCCTGGCTGTCGTACTCGATGTCCGAACCAAAGCCACGATTGACGCTGCCATCCTCGTTGAGGATCGGCGACACCAGCCCGTTCTCGTGCACGGCGTGGTCGGAGTACCAGCGCAGGTAGTCGCGGGCCACGCGCGGCTGGCCCATGCGCAGCAAGGCCGAGGCGGTAGCGGCGCCATCGCGGATGAAGGAGCGGTTGTAGTTACGCGGGCCCGGCTGCATCGCCGGGCCGGTCTGGTTGATCAGCATGTAGGCGCCTTGCGCGCGCAGCATGTCGACCAGTGAAGCGTCGGGCAGCTGCAGACCGATGTTGCCGAAACGCTGCCGCCATTGCCCGGCGAGCGTGTCCGCGGCGGCGTCGAATGCCTGGCCGGCATCGCCCTGCCAGCCACTGCGATCCACCGGCGGCGCCGGCGGCAGCACGCCTGCGGCATCGCGCGGTTGCGTGCCGAGCGGCAGCGCCACGACGATGTCGCGGTGCGCACCCGGCGCCACGGCAACGCGCCAGGACAGCACCGCCGATGCCAGGCCATCTTCGTCGCGGGCCTGCTGCGCGGGCGGCACTTGGCCGCGTGCGACCAGTGCCGTCGGCTCGTCCTCGCCGTGGCGCCCGAAGCCGGCGGCACCGCGTGCGTCCACCGGCGTCAGCGCCGACAACAGCACGCGGTCGTTGACGCGCACGTCGGTGGCCACCGCGTCGCCTTCCACCGCGATCCGCTCGATTGCCGACACGCCGCCATGCTGCCACGGCGGGTTGACCTGGATCGGCCGCACCAGAAGCGTCAGCGCGCCTTCGCTGGGCACGGTGCCGGTGTTCTCGATGCGGTAGCGGACCAGCGTGACCGGCTGTCCGTCGCGCTGCTCGATGGCCATGGCCTCGTTGCGGATGCTCAGCTGCGGCCGCGCCTGCCATTGCACGGTCGGCATCGGCATCCAGCCTTCGCGCAGCGACTGTGTGCGCGCGACGCCATCGGCGCTCACCGCACCCTGGTCATCGCGCCAGATCGCCTGCAGCATCGGCGCGCCCTTGAAGGCTTCAAGGTTGCCGAATTCGTCGAAGATCGACTTCTGCCGTCCGGCTGGCACGCCGACCACGGTCCAGTAGATCTGCTGGCGATGCAGCTGCGCGGGAAACAACGCGGCATGCTCGCGGCTGGCAAGAATCTCCATGCGCTTGGTGGCGGTGAGCACCTGCTCGGGGCCCAGCAGGCGCAGGCGGCGAATGCGCGGTGCCGCACCTTCGAGTCCGGCGACCAGGCGCAAGGCGGTGGGCTTGAACGCTTCGCGTGCGGCGAGGAAGGACAGGTCACCGGCGCTGCCCGGGTCATCGGCCACGCTGCGCCAATGTCCTGCCGCATCGCGGGCTTCCAGTCGCGCGCCGTGGCGCGGGCCATCCCACCAGACTTCCAGGCCGGCAACTGCGTCGGCACGTGGCAGGTTTATTTCCAGCGCCTGTGCCTTGCCTTGTGCCTGCGGCAGAGTCAGCGGTTCGCCGCGTCCTTCCCAGACGCGCGCGGCATCGTTGCCGGCGGCGGAAAGGCGCGCGGCGCTCGGACCCAGCGGCTCGAATTCAAATACCGACACGCCCCAGTCGGCGGTGCGTTCGGGACTGGCCAAACGCAGGTAGCGAGCTTGGCGGGTGGGAAAGAACAGGTAGTCGGTAGCGCCGCGGGAGTCGGTACTGGTGTAGACGTCTTCCCAGTCCTTGCCATTGCGCGAGGCCTGGATGCGATAGCCGACAGCAAAGCCACTGTCCCAATGGATGCGCACGCCGCCGACGGCGGCTTCGCGGCCGAGATCCAGCTGCAGCCAGTGGCCGGGGCTGAAGGCGCCGCCCCAGCGGGTGGTTTCGTCAGCGTCGATGGCGTGTTGCGGCGCCAGCGCGGCAACCTGACGTGAAGACGCGCTGACTTGCCATTGCGCGCGCGGCGGCAGATTGTCGGCGGCCAGCAGCGGCGAACTGACGAGGGCGCAGGCGAGCAGGGCGGGGCGGAGCCAGCGGGAAGTGGGGGAAGCGGGCATCTGGTTCGCGGCGTGCTGTGCGGGAGGCACACGTTATCAGCCCAAGAAAACGTTTACATGCTGCACTGCGGGGACGGTTTGTTGTTGTGACCTGCAGCTGCTTTGCTGTGGCCGCGCAGCGAACGCCTTCTCAGTGCAAGCAGGACTTACCCATGCACATCCGCGCGACAAAAGAACATGCCTGGGAATCGGCTTGGCAGTGCCGAAGCTAGTCCGCAACATTCGTAAGATTATCCGTACAGCACACGAGAGTGATCCCATTAAAAATGGAAGTTTTTGCTTGTAATCTGGCGTCTTGCGATGTCAGCGCGTAACCATAATTGTGTGAGATTTGTCCAATAGATGAGCCCTGAAGAGAAACGTTGAATGTGCAACCCACACGACCGGGCACAAGCCGCGTCGTTGTCAACGCTCTCTCCTTCAAGGAAATCTCGCAGTGAATCGCATCTACCGAATCGTCTGGAACGCTACGATCAACCGCTGGGTCGTGGCTTCGGAAATGGCCAAGGGCCGGAAGAAAAGGACTAGCGCGGGCGAACGCTCGCCGCACAGTGCGGCGGTGATGTTTGCCGCGACGATGGTCGTTGCGGGCGGTGCACTGACGCCCCAACCCGCCGAAGCGGCGTGGTGCAATCTCAGGCCCGGCCCTTGCACTCCACCACCCGCACCCAGGCCGGCCCCAGCGCCTGCGCCGGCTCCGGCGCCCGCGCCCGCACCGAAGCCAGCACCCGCCCCGGCCTATGACTGGGCCGCTGCTTCGCATAAGTACTTCCGTGCCAAGTCGACGGAGCCTGCTGCCAACCCTACGGGTACGAGCTCCATTGCCATCGGCCCGGGCGCCGCTGCTGAAGGCGACTACTCGATGGTCCTGGGCGGCAACGCCAAGGCTGTGGGCGTTGCCACGGTCGCGGTCGGCGACCGTGCTGAGACGCGTGCAAATGGTGCTGCAACCTTTGGTTCTTCCTCCAAGGCGACGGCAACTTACGCGACGGCTCTGGGGCATGGAGCATCGGCGACGGGGTCGGGTTCTGTTGCACTGGGCAACAACGCTGTGGCCAATCGTGGCAATGCGGTATCGATCGGCTCGGACAGCATCAAGCGCCAGCTGACCAACATGAGCGCAGGCACGGCTGACACCGACGCAGTCAACGTATCGCAGCTGCGCGGCGCCGTGGGCGCCCTCGGCGGCGGCGCGAAGGTCAACCCGGATGGCAGCGTGAGCGGGCCGACGTATAACGTCGGTGGCAAGACCGTGAACAATGTCGGTGATGCCCTGGCTGCCGTGAGCGCTGCTGTTGCCGACCCGCTTGATGTCCACTACGACAGCGCCAGCAAGGCCCGCATCAGTCTCGGCGGGGCGAACGGTACGCGAGTCGGGAACCTGCAGGCTGGCCGCGACGATAGCGATGCTGTCAATGTCTCGCAGTTGCGCTCGGCGGGCTTCGCTCTCGACAACAGCGGCAATGTGCGCAATCCCGCGGTGACCTACGAGGCCGGCAGCAGCGCCGCGGGCACGCCGCGCGTGGTGCTGGACCCGGGCGCGGGCAACAGCCGTTATCGCATGGACAGCGACCCAGGCAAGGCGCTGCTGCCCCGGGGTACGGTGATTTCCAATGTTGCCGATGGCGTGCAGGACACCGACGCGGCCAACGTTGGCCAGGTCAAGAGCATCAGTCAGAAAGCCATTGACAACACGTCTGCGCAGGTGTTCGAGATTCCTGTCCAGCGCACTGTGCCGCCGATGGCCAGCAGCGAAAGCACGAGCGTGACAATCGCCAGCAGCGAACGCAGCTTGCCGCCCATGGCCGCTATGAACAGTGAGACAACCTCCATAGCTGCCACCACTTCGAGCACCGGCACCGGCATCAACTCCGTCGAGGCGGGCCGAAACAAGAACCTGGAGAACGGCAACTGGTACCTGAAGGCTGCAGGCCGCTCAGATGGTGCCGGCAGCACGCCGCCCACCGATGAGGCCAGGAACCCAGGCGCTGGCGGTATCGCGATAGGTTCCGACGCGCGCACTTTCGCCGAGAACGGCGCCTCGATGGGCGTGCAGGCCTTCGTCACCTCCACCGCAAAGGATTCCGTCGCCCTCGGTGCCGGCTCGGTGGCCAACGAAGCCAACACCGTGTCGGTCGGCAGCCAGGGCCGCGCCGAGGATAGCTTCGAGACCTACGACAGCCAGAGCAACAAGGTCACCGTCACCAGCGTGGCCAACACCCGTCGCATCGTCAACATGGCCGCCGGCCAGAACGACACTGACGCAGTGAACGTGTCCCAGCTCAAAGGGGTGACTGCGGCCATTGGCGGCGGCGCGGCCGTCGGCCCGGATGGCTCGGTGAAGGGGCCGGCCTACAAGGTGGGCGACGGTACCTACGACAACGTTGGCGATGCTTTGCAGGCGGTTTCGACCGCGGCCGAGCAAGGCGATGCGTTGGCGGTGAAGTACAGCGACGCGAGCAAGACCGGCGTGGCCCTGGAGGGCCAGGGCGGAACGCGGCTGAGCAACGTCAAGGCGGCTACCGGCGACACCGACGCCGTTAACCTCAGGCAGTTGAAGGACGCGGGTATCGCCATTGATCCGAATACTGGTGCTGTGACCAACAGCTTCGTGGCTTATGACGGTGCGGACAAGGCCAAGGTCACCCTCGGAGGGGCCGACGGCACCACGCTCAGCAACGTCAAGGCGGGTGTGGCGGCGAAGGACGCGGTCAATGTCGGCCAGCTGCAAAGCGCCGGCATCATCGACGGCACCGGCAACGTGCAGAAGGCCGTGCTGTTCAACGCTGATGGCACCGAAGCCAACGTCAACGCCGACGGCAAGAAGATCGCCAACGTCGCCGCCGGCAGTCGCGATACCGACGCAGCCAACCTGAAGCAGCTGAAGGATGCTGGCCTAACCGTTGATCCGAACACTGGCGCTGTGACCAACAGCTTTGTGGCCTACGACGGCGCGGACAAGGCCAAGGTCACTCTGGCAGGGACCGACGGCACCACGCTGAGCAACGTCAAGGCGGGTGTGGCGGCGAAGGACGCGGTTAACGTCGGTCAGTTGCAGAGTGCTGGCATCATCGACAACAACGGCGCGGTGCAGAAGGCCGTGCTGTTCAACGCCGATGGTACCGAGGCCAACGTCAACGCCGACGGCAAGAAGATCGCCAACGTCGCCGCCGGCAGCCGCGATACCGACGCAGCCAACCTGAAGCAGCTGAAGGATGCTGGCCTCACCGTTGATCCGAACACTGGCGCTGTGACCAACAGCTTCGTGGCTTATGACGGTGCCGATATGGCCAAGGTCACGTTGGCGGGCGCCGACGGCACGACCCTGAGCAACGTCAAGGCTGGCCGCGCCGATATGGATGCTGTCAACCTCAAGCAGCTGAAGGACGCAGGCATCGCTGTCGATCCGAACACCGGCACGGTCACCAACAGCTTCGTTGCCTACGATGGCAGTGACAAGGCCAAGGTGACCTTCGCAGGAACGGAGGGAACGACGCTGAGTAACGTGAAGGCCGCCACCGCCGACACCGATGCAGTCAACCTCAAGCAGCTGAAGGACGCAGGCATCGCCGTAGACCCGGGCACCGGCAACGTGACCAACAGCTTCGTCGCCTATGATGGCAATGACAAGGCCAAGGTCACCCTGGGCGGCGCCAACGGCACGACCCTGAGCAACGTCAATGCCGGCGTGGCAGCAAAGGACGCAGTCAATGTCGGCCAGCTGCAGAGCGCCGGCATCATCGACAGCACCGGCAACGTGCAGAAGGCGGTGCTGTTCAATGCCGATGGCACCGAGGCCAACGTCAACGCCGACGGCAAGAAGATCGCCAACGTCGCCGCGGGCAGCCGCGATACCGATGCGGTGAACCTGAAGCAGCTGAAGGACGCGGGCATCGCCGTCGATCCGAACACCGGCACGATCACCAGCAGCTTCGTGGCCTACGACGGCGCAGACAAGGCCAAGGTCACCCTCGGTGGCAGCGACGGCACCACCCTGAGCAACGTCAAGGCCGGCGTGGCCGCGAAGGACGCCGTCAATGTCGGCCAGCTGCAGAGCGCCGGCATCATCGACAGCACCGGCAACGTGCAGAAGGCCGTACTGTTCGACGGCGTAGATGGCAATGCCAATGCCGCGGGCAAGCGGCTGGTGAACGTGGCCGGCGGCAGCGACGACCAGGACGCGGTCAACGTCAAGCAGCTCAAGGATGCAGGCTTTGCCTTCAACGGCGGCACGGTGGTCACCCGCGGCATCACCTACGTGCCCGGCTCCATCGAGGCCGGTACGCCGCGCGTCGAGTTGGCCCCGGGTGTCGGCAACAGCCGCTATTTCGCCGATATCAATGGTGACGGCATCGGCGACCGCGAAGCACCGCTGCCCAAGGGCACCCGTATCAGCAACGTGGCCGACGGCATCCAGGACACGGATGCAGCCAACATCGGTCAGCTGCGTGACATAACGAACTCGACGTTCGAGTCGCGCTCGTTCGCGCCCCGACAGTCGGAAGACAGGTCGCTTACACTGAACGTGCCGCCGATGGCCGCGATGGAAACAGCCTCGGCGAGCAGTGCGGCGACAACGGCCGGCAGTGGCGTGGACTCGGTGTCGCGCGAACGCTCCAAGACTTTCCGTATGAGGAACTACTATCTGATGGTCAAGGGCCGCGGCGACGCGGTTGGCAGCACCCCACCGGTGGATATTGCCAGCGTCAACGAATCCTCCGGTGGTATCGCGATCGGTTCGGACAGCGCGACCAGCGCCGACAATGGCATCGCCCTCGGTACCCTGGCCCGTACCTCCGCCAAGGACGCAGTGGCTCTGGGTGCCGGGTCGGTGGCCGATCAGGAGAACACCGTGTCGGTGGGCAGTGCGAAGGCCAATAGCTTCGATGCCTACGCCAACGACGGCGTCACCAAGGCCCAGCTCACCAGCGCGGCCAACACCCGGCGCATCGTGAACATGGCCGCCGGCGTGGGCGACAACGACGCGGTCAATGTCAGCCAGCTCAAGCAGGTGACCCGGGCCATTGGCGGCGGTGCGGAACTCAACCCCGATGGCTCGGTCAAGTCGCCGACCTACAGCGTGGGTGACGGCACCTACGACAACGTCGGCGATGCCCTGAAGGCCGTGCAGGCCCAGGCCGCGACCGGCAGCCCGCTGGGCGTGACCTACGACGACACCAGCAAGAGCAGCCTCACCCTCGGTGGCAAGGACGCGGCAAGCCCGGTACGGGTGCGCAACGTCGCCGATGCGCAGGATGACAGCGACGCGGTCAACCTCAAGCAGCTCAAGAGCGCCGGCCTGGTCGATGCCAGCGGCAGCGCGCTGGATGCGGTGGTCTACGACAGCGGCTCGGCCAAGGCTCAGGTGACCTTTGCCGGCCTCAACGGCACGGTGCTGGCCAATGTCGGTGACGGGCGTATCGCCGCCGGCAGCCGCGAGGCGGTCAACGGTGGTCAGGTCGCGGCCTTGCGCGACTCGTTCAAGAGCGCGGTGGACGGGCTGGATGGCCGCGTCAGCACGCTGGAGAGTGCGCCGCCGGTCAGCGCGACCGGAGGTAGCGATCCGCTGGTCCAGGTGCGCGGTCCCGGCGCCAATGCCAATGCCGGTCTGGCCGACAGCAGTGGCGTGGCGGTGGGTGGCGATACCGTGGTCGAGGCCAATGGCGGTGTGGCGATTGGCAGCGGCGCCAAGGTGCAGGCGCAGGCCACCAACTCGGTGGCACTGGGCCAGGGTGCAGTGGCCGATCGGGCCAACAGCGTCTCAGTCGGCGCGCCCGGCAGCGAGCGCATCGTGTCCAACGTGGCCGACGGCGTACGCGATACCGATGTGGCCAATTCCCGCCAGGTGCGGCAGAGCCTGAAGTCGGCCAACGACTACACCGATTCGCGCATCAACGATGTCTGGAACACGGCACGTCGTGAAATGAACGACATGAACCGCCAGGTCAATCGCGGCATCGCGGCGGCTTCGGCGCTGGTCAACGTCACGCCGTATCTGCCGGGCCGCACTGCCATCAATGCGGGCATCGCCTCCTATCGCGGCGAGACCGCGCTGGGCGTGGGCCTGTCGCGCTGGAGTGACAACGGCCGCTTCAACATCAATGCCGGTGTCTCGGCGGCGCGCCAGGACCAGCCGGTCTACCGCGTAGGTGTCGGTTACGTGTTCTGAGGCGACACGTCCACGGCAGCCGGGCGGGTCATACCGCCCGGCTGCCACACCTTGAATCGCAGCGGCGGCCTTCGGGCCGCCGCCTCCAATGAGAACAACGCCCATGTTGATATCGAAAACCACGCCGGCCTGGTGGCTGGTGTTGCCTACGCTCGGCTTGCTGACAAGCTGCAGCAGCTACAGCGAAGTGCGCGACGGCAGTACCGAACAGCCGGTCTGGCCGCAGGCCGACGACGCGCGTCCCGTCGAGCCGTCAACCCTGCGCCCGGATCTGGACAAGCTGCGCAAGGTCCAGGCCGGCATGACCAAGACCGAGGTCTATCAGTTGATCGGCCACCCGCAATACCGCGAGGGCATGGCCGGCGTGCATGAGTGGGATTTTGCCTTCCGCCTGCCCGATGGCCGGGGCGGCGAGAGCACCTGCCAATACAAGATCCTGTATGACGATGCGATGCTGGCCAAGAGTTTCTACTGGCAGCCGCAGTCCTGCGCCGACCTGGTCAACCCGCCGCCGCCGCAGGCGGTCGAGCCGCCGCCCACCGTGCAGGTGCGCACGCTGGACCTGTCCACCGACACGCTGTTTGAATTCGACAGTGCGCGCCTGCGCCCGGAAGGTGCCCGTGCCCTGGACGAACGCGTGGTCTCGGCACTGACCGGTGCACAAAAGTTGCAGGGCATCCGCCTGACCGGCTATGCCGACCGCCTGGGCCCGGACAGCTACAACCTGCAGCTGTCGCAGCGTCGCGCCGATGCGGTCAAGGCCTACCTGGTCAGCAGCGGTGTGCCCGCCAACAGCGTGCAGGCCGAGGGCCGTGGCGAAGCCGAGCCGATGGTCAGCTGCCAGGACCGCGCGCGTTCGGCCTTGATTGCCTGCCTGGCGCCGAATCGGCGCGTCCATGTGGAGATCACCGTCGACAAGTAAGTGGCCTGCAACGCACCGGGGACGCTGCTTGCGGCCCCCGGTGCGTTGCATCTGCGCCGGATCCGGCGCGCGCCGCAAAAACCAGGCCCTACAAAGTATCCAGAAATCCCCGCACCGCCGGCCCGAACCGCTCGAAATCCACCAGAAACGCATCGTGCCCCTGCGGCGAGTCCAGGCCCACGAAGCGCGCATCCGCACCGCCCGCGCGCAGGCCATCGGCAATCTGCTGCTGCTGTTGCACCGGAAACAGGATGTCGGTGTTGGCGCCAATGGCCAGCGCGCGCGGCACGCGGATCATCGCCAGGCCCGCCAGCACATCGCCGCCGGCGTACTCGGCCAGGTCGAACCAGTCCATCGAGCGGCTCAGATACAGATAGCAGTTGGGATCGAAGAAGCGCACGAAACGTCGCGCGTGGCCTTCCAGGTAACTCTCCACCTGGAATTCCAGGCCGAACGGATCATCGTCGGCATGCTCCGAATCCAGCCGCACGCGGCCAAAGCGGCCGTCCCACTCCAGGGCCGAGCGATAGGTGATCACGCCGAGCTTGCGCGCCATGCGCATCCCCGATTCGGGATAGTGCGCCTCGTCGTAGTGGCCGCCGTTCCATGCCGGGTCCAGGCGGATCGCCTCGCGCTGCAGCGAGCGGATCGCAATCGAGAACGGCAACGCCTGCGCACTGCCGGAAATATTGATGTGGCTGCGGGCAATGCCGGGATGGCGCAGCAGGATGGCCAGCGCGGTCATGCCGCCCATCGAATTGCCAATCAGGCAGGCCAGCTCGCGGATGCCAAGCGCGCGCACCACTTCCACCGCGGCATCGGCGCCGTCCTCGATCGACAGCTCCGGGAACGCCAACCGATACGGCGCGCCGGTGGCCGGGTTGATCGACGCCGGGCCGGTCGAGCCCTTGCAACTGCCCAGCGAATTGACGCAGACCACGAACCAGCGATCGGTATCAATCGGCTTGCCCGGGCCGATCATCGCTTCCCACCAGCCCGGCTCCGGGTTGGCCTCACTGCGCGCCGCGTGTGCGCTGGGCGACAGGCCGGTCACGATGAGGATGGCGTTGCCGGCGTCGGCGGCCAGCGTGCCCCAGGTTTCGTAAGCCACGTGCGCGCCGAGCAGCGCGCCACCGCGCTTCATCGGAAAGGGCGAAGGCAGGGCGTGGAAACGGCTGGCGGGCGGAATGAATTCGGTCATGGGCCGATTCTAGCGGCGGCGCTGGCTGTACCGCAGGCCCGCTGGCGGATTGCTGCGTGCCGGGGCGTAAGCCGCACTTGCCCGGCCTCAGTTTCCGAGGATCAGCTGCACCGGTGCGCTCGCCGGCAGCGTCACCCGCTGCGCTTCGGTACTGATGTCGCCTTCGCCAGGCATTGCGTTGCCGCTGGGCGAGATGCGCGCCAGCACTTCGACTTCCGGCAAGGCCGACAGCTTTGCGGTCGGCATCGGGCTGTCGGCATCGTCGAGCTGTACCTTGAGCGGCAACTCGGCGAGGGTGTGTTTCTCCACGGCCACCGGCATCGGTGGGCCGCCCGGCACGCGCGCAATGATGAAGACGGTGGTTTCGCCCGGCAGGCGGCTGCGCCAGCCCGGGGCCAGCGCCACTTCGACGCTGAGGCCGGATGCCGATGCCGCGGCCGGCAGTGCCGCCGGGTCCAGTGCGGGCTGCCCGGCCTCGGCGCGCGCGGCGTTGATCTGCGTCAGCAGGCTGTCGCGGGTGTTGCTGTCCACCTGGGTGAGCAGCGGCTCCCAGGTCGCCGCCGCGGCACCGGCGTCGCCAGCCTGGCGCTGGGCCACACCGAGGAACCAGCGCGCACGCTGGTGTTCGGGCTGCAGCAGCAGGGCCTTGCGCAGCCACGCCACGGCGGTCGGGTCGGGCTTGCCGCTGCCGGCGGCCAACATGCGTGCCTGCGCGGCGGAGACCAGCACTTCGGCGTGGTCCGGTTGCAGGCGCACGGCCTGGGCGAAGGCGTCCGCGGCCTCGGTGTATTTTTCCTGGCCGAGCAGCGCGCGGCCGAGCAGCATCCAGCCTTCAACCTGGCTGGGATCGTTCTTGAGCGCGGCACGCAAGGCGGCTACCGCTTCATCGATGTCGCGTGGGGTCTCGACGCGAAATGGCGTGTCGGCGCGCAGCCCGGCCGGCGTGCCGACCAGCCCGTACAGCACCGCGGTGCCCAGGCCCAGCAGCACCATCGTGGCCACGACAAAACCAGGCGACTGCCGCCACAACGGCCGCAGCACCCAGCCGAGCACGGCGATGACGATGACCCCGGCAATCAACGCGAAGACGGTCATCACCACTCCTGCGGCTCGTCGGCCCGCGCCGTACCGCTGGTTCGTGCAGTGGCGACGGGCAGCGCTCGCGCGCGGCGTCGCACGATGGCAATGACCAGCACCGCGCCGCCGAGCAACAGCGCGGCCGGGCCGAACCACAGCAGCCAGGTACGCGATTCCACCTGCGGCCGGTACAGCACGAATTCGCCGTAGCGTTCGACCAGGAACTGCTTGATCTGTGCGTCGCTACGCCCTTCCTGCATCAGCGCCAGCACTTCGCGGCGCAGGTCATGGGCAATCTGTGCGTTGGAGTCGGCCAGCGACTGGTTCTGGCATTGCACGCAGCGCAGCTCGGCGGTGAGCGCGTGGAAGCGCGCCTCCTCGGCGGCGTCGCGGTAGGCGAGTGGTGCGGGGTCGGAAGCCGGCTGTGCGGCCAGCGGCGCGGCCATGCCGGCCAGCAGCAGCGCAGCGGTCAGCAGCACCGCTGCCAGTAGCTGAGGAACCCGCCGCCGGCTCATGGCGTTGCGCGCAGCGGCGCGGCAGCCGCGCCGCGTTCGAGCTGCTGCAGCTGCGGGACCAGCTCGTGGTCGATGATGTCCTGGGTCAGCGCACCGCTGTGCTTCCAGCGCACGATGCCTTGCGCGTCGATGAGGAAGGTTTCCGGCGCGGCGGCAATGCCCCAGTCGATCGCGGTGCGGCCATCGCGGTCGGCCAGCACCAGCAGGTACGGGTTGCCCAGCTGCTCAAGCCAGTGCAATGCGTCGGCGCGCTCGTCCTTCCAGTTGTAGCCGATCACCCGCACGCGCTTGCTCAGGGCAAAGCGGGTAAGGATGGGATGCTCTTCGCGGCAGGTCGGGCACCAGCTGCCCCACACATTGAGCACGTAGGGCGCGCCGCGCAGATCCGCGCTGTGCACGCGGACCGATTCGTCGTGCAGCAGCGGCAGATCGAAATCCGGCGCCGGCTTGCCGATCAGCGCGGAGGGCAGGCTGTCGCGGTCGGCCTGGCCGGAGCGGTACACGCCATACAGCAGCAGCCCCAGTACGGCGACGAACAACGCCACGCCGCCGAGCAGCAAGGGCAGCGACAGACGGCGAGGCGAGGATGGGGACATCAGGACTTCTCCGGGATACGACGGAAGCGCCGGTCGGTGGCGGTGACCAGTCCGCCCAGCGCCATCAACAGCGCGCCGAGCCAGATCCAGCGCACGAATGGCTTGACATGCGCGCGCACGGCCCAGGCGCCATCGCCGAGCGGTTCGCCCAGGGCGACATAGACATCGCCGCCCAGACCAGGACGGATGCCGGCTTCGGTCATCACCTGGCCGCCGCTGGCGTAACGCCGCTTCTCCGGCACCAGCATGCCCAGTTCGCGCTCGCCGCGCAGCACTGCCATGCGCGCACGATCGGCAATGTAGTTCGGGCCCTGCACCTGGTCGAGCCCCTCGAAGCGCAAGCTGTAGCGGCCGATCTCCAGGCGCTGGCCCGGCGCCAGCGCCACCTCGCGCTGCACACTCAGTGATTCCACCAGCAGCGCACCGGTCAGGAACACAGCCACGCCGCAGTGCGCCAGCAGCATGCCGATCATTTCCGCGGTCAGGCGCTGGCCGGGCGCGGCGCCGCGCAGGCGCAGCCAGGCAAAGCGCAGCGTGCCGAGCAACACCCAGGCCGCGGCCGCCACACCCAGGCCGGTCTTCAGGCGGCCCTGCGGTGCGCAGGCCCAGGCCAGCACGCCGGCCAGCAGCGCCAGCAGCAGCCATGGCAGCAGCAATGCCAGCAGGCGCGAGGGTTCGTCGCGCTGCCAGCGGGTCAGCGGGCCGAATGGCAGCAGCAGCACCAGCGGTGCCATCAACACCAGGAACAAGGTGCCGAAGTAGGGCGGGCCTACCGACAGCTTGCCCAGCGCCAGCGCGTCGGCGAGCAACGGGTACAGCGTGCCCAGCAGCACCATCGCGCAGGCGCAGGCCAGCAACAGGTTGTTGAGCAGCAACAGCGTCTCGCGCGAGGTGCCGGCAAAACCGCGGCGCGGATCGTCCGCCGCCAGCGCCATGCCCGGCGCGCGCAGCGCGTACAGCAGCAGCGAGCCGCCAATCACCAGCGCCAGGAACACCAGGATGAACAACCCGCGCGAAGGATCGGCGGCGAAGGAATGCACGCTGGTCAGCACGCCCGAGCGGACCAGGAAGGTGCCCAGCAGCGACAGCGAGAACGCAGCGATCGCCAGCAGCAGCGTCCAGCCGCCGAAGCTGCCGCGCTTTTCGGTCACCGCCTGCGAATGCAGCAGCGCCGCGCCGGCCAGCCACGGCATGAAGCTCGCGTTCTCGACCGGGTCCCAGAACCACCAGCCGCCCCAGCCCAGTTCGTAGTACGCCCACCAGCTGCCCAGGGCGATGCCCAAGGTGAGCAGGGCCCAGGCCACGTTTGTCCATGGCCGCGACCAGCGCAGCCAGCGCGCATCCAGCCGCCCCTCCAGCAACGCAGCAATGGCGAAGGCAAACGGCACCGCGAAGCCGACATAGCCGGCGTAGAGCATTGGCGGGTGGATCACCAGACCCGGGTCCTGCAGCAGCGGGTTGAGGTCGCCGCCTTCAGTCGCCGCCGGCAACAGCCGCGCGAACGGGTTGGAGGTGAACAACAGGAAGGCCAGAAAGCCCAGGCTGATCAGGGCCATCACCCCGAGCACGCGCGCCAGCACCGGCGCCGGCAGCTGGCGCGAGAACACGGCCACTGCCGCGCTCCACAGCGCCAGCACCAACGTCCACAGCAGCAGCGAGCCTTCGTGCGCGCCCCATACCGCCGAGTAGCGATAGACCAGCGGCAGCAGCGTGCTGGAATTCTGCGCCACGTAGGCGACGGAAAAATCCTGATGCACGAACGCCCAGGTCAGTACCGCGAACGCGCCACCGACCAGCACCAGCTGCGCCAGCGCGGCGGGCCGCGCCACCGCCATCCACGCGGCGTGGCCCCGCTGCGCGCCGGCCAGCGGCAGCACCGCCTGCAGCATGGCGACCAGCAGGGCGAGGATGAGCAGGACCTGGCCGAGTTCGGGCAGCATCAACGGCCTCCGCCGGCGCGGTGGCTGCTGCCGAAGCGGTCTGCCGAGCGGGTCACACCTGCTGCAACACCTGTCACTGCGGGGCCGCCACGTCGTGCTTGCGATGGGCCGCGCCCATCTTGTCGGCCACTTCCTTGGGCATGTAGTTCTCGTCGTGCTTGGCCAGCACTTCCTCGGCCACGAACACGCCGCCCTGCATGCGCCCGGTGGCGATCACCGCCTGGCCCTCGCGGAACAGGTCCGGGAGGATGCGGTCAAAGCTCACCGGCAACTGGGCATCGCCGTCGGTCACGCGGAAGTGCGCCTGCAACGAACCGGAGGCGCGCTGGAACGAACCTTTCTCGACCATGCCGCCGAGGCGGAAGCGGGCGTGGCCGCCGGCCTCGCCGCGCAGCACTTCCGAAGGCGTGTACAGATAGGCGACGTTGCGCTGCAAGGCCAGTGCGACCAGGGTGGTCGCCAGGCCTCCGGCCAGGACCAGGACCAGCACCAGCCACAGGCGGCGGCGACGGGTCGGGTTCATCGCAGCAGCTCCGCCGTGGCGGCATCGCTGCGGCCTTGCTGGCGTTGCCGCCGTGCGCGCGCCTGGCGCAGGGCGCGGCGCACCTGCCAGCGTGCGGCCAGTACGTCCCACAGCAGCACGCCGACGAAGACCGCGTAGGCGGCAATGACATAGCCCAGGTAGCTCATGCCGGCTTCTCCGCGGCCAATCGCGCGACCCAGTCCTTGCCGGCCTCGCGGCGCAGGTTGTCGGCGCGGGCGCGCCACAGCAGCGAGCCGGCGAACCAGAACTTGGTCGCGGCGACCATCAGCCACAGCGGCAGCAGCATCGAGTCATCAATGCTGGATTCGCCCAGCAGGCGGATGCTCTGGCCCTGGTGCAGCGAGTTCCACCACACCACCGAGTAGCGGATCACCGGCAGCAGGGCCACGCCAACGATCGCCAGCAGGCCGGCGGCGCGCGCCGCGTTGCGGTGGTCGTCGATGACCTGGTACAGGCCGATCACGCCGAGATAGAGGAACAGCAGCAGCAACTCGGTGGTCAGGCGCGGGTCCCAGTCCCACCAGGCGCCCCACATCGGCTTGCCCCAGATGCTGCCGGTGACCAGGGTGATCACGGTGAAGGCCGCGCCGATGGGCGCGCAGGACATGGCCAGGATTTCGCACAATTTGATCCGCCAGATCAGCGCGATGGCGGAGTACAGCGCCATCAGCGCGAACACGAACAGGCTCATCCAGGCGCTGGGCACGTGAATGTAGAGAATGCGGAAACTGTCGCCCTGCTGGTAGTCGGCCGGCACCACGAACAGCGCCTGCCACAGGCCCAGCGCCAGCAGCAGCGCGCCGGCGGCCAGGCACCAAGGCGCCCAGCGGGCGGCGAAGCGATCGAATACCGGCGGCGAACCGAGTTGATGGAACCAGCGGACGAGGCGATTCATGCGGTTGGCGGCGGCTCCGGCGGCGATGCGTGTTGCGTTGCTTCAGGTCAACTCAATGAAATGCGGATCGCCGCGGCTGCCGCAAGCGGCGCCAGCACCAGGCCCAGCACCAGCCCGGCGCCAAGCAGCAGCAGCGGTGCGGACGGGTCGAGCCCCTGCGCGGCGGCGGCGATACTGCCGGCACCGAACACCAGCACCGGCACGTACAGCGGCAGCGCGAGCAGCGCGACGAGAATACCAGAGCGTTTCATGTTCACCGTCAGTGCTGCCACCACTGCGCCAAGCAGGCTGAGCAGCGGCGTTCCCAGCAGCAACGATGCCAGCAGCAGGGGCAGTTGGTCATGTCGCAGGTGCAGCAATTCCCCCAGCACGGGGATGGCGATGATCAGCGGCAAGGCGGTCACGGCCCAGTGCAGCAGCACGCGCACCAGCACCAGCCAGGCCAGCGGCACGGGCGCGAGCACCCATTGCTCCAGCGAGCCGTCGTCGGCATCGCCGCGGAACAGCGAGTCCAGCGACAGCAAGCCGGCGAGCAGCACCGCCAGCCACATCACCGCCGGGGCCACCTGGCCGAGGGTCTGGCCATGCCCGCCCAGGGCCAGGGCGAACAGGACCACGACCAGCAGCGCGAACAGGGCCGGCTGCAGGGCATCGCCGCGGCGCCGCCACAGCAGCCGCAGGTCGCGCAGCAGCAGGGCGCGAGTGGCCTGCCACAGCGACGGCAGGGGCGAGGACGTGCTCATGCGCGCGGCTCCAAGGTGAGCATGCGCGTGCGCACCGGGGGCGCGGCGTAGGCGCCGTGGGTGGTGACCAGGGCGGCGCCACCGCCGCGCAGGTGTGCGGAGATCATGCGGTTGACCAGGTTGATGCCATCGAGGTCGAGGTTGGCGTAGGGCTCGTCCAGCAGCCACATGGGCGCGGGCGACAGCCACAGGCGGGCCAGGCCGAGGCGCTTTTTCTGCCCGGCGGAAAGCTGCCGCACCAGACTGTCTTCGTAGCCGGCCAGGCCGGCGATGGCCAGGGCGTTGCCGGGCATCTGCCTTGGGCGCCGGCCTTGCAGGCCGCAGAGGAAGTTGAGGTTTTCGAGGGTGGTCAGGTCGGCCTTGAGGGCGGGCAGGTGGCCGAGGTAGGCGATGAAGCGGGCACGTTCGCCGCGGTCGGCACGGCGGCCGTCGATGTCGATGCGGCCGGCGTCGGCGCGCAGCAGGCCGGCGAGGACACGCAGCAGGGTGGTCTTGCCGGCACCGTTGTCGCCTTGGATGAGCAGGGCTTCGCCGGCATCGACATGAAAATCGAGCGGACCGAACACGGGCTCCTCGTTGCGGCTGAAGCTCAGGGCGTGCGCGGCCAGCAGCGGCGGGGCGGCGTTCGGGGTGTCGGTCATCTGGGTGCGATGCGGAAGCTGGTTTGCATTGTAGCTGTCGGTTTATGGCGTTTGGTTTGGTTGGTCGCGGGATGGCTGTTTGGTTGCTATCGCTTGGGCGCCTGGGGGTATGCCCTGGTGGGGGACGCCAAAAACTGCATCCATGCGTGGCTCGATTGGCGGCATCCATGCCGCCAACGCCCCCACCAGGGCATACCCCCAGTCACCCCCGCAATCTCCCTCGACCGGAACGGAGAGCAAAAGCGAGCGCGGTTTCAGGCTTTGTGAGGGTGGCCGCTGGGGGGAGGGTGGAAGAGCAAGAGCAAAAGCAAAAGCGAAACGCTGCTCTTCGTTCCGCCAGAGGGGGTGTTTGCAGGTGACCGGGGGCCATGCCCTGTCGGGGGCGTTGGCGGCATGGATGCCGCCAGACGAGCCACGCAGGATGCAGTATTTGGCGTCCCCCGACAGGGCATGGCCCCCGGGCGCCACACGCCAGCAACAGAAACGCCGCGCTCTTCGCTTCCAGCCAACACGCCACGCAGAGCCCACAGCGTCATCGCCCAGCGTCATAAGGCCCAGCAGCAAGTCGCTGCTAAGATTGCGAGCCCACTCGCATCACCGGATCACCGCCGCATGTCCGTGCCCGCCACCAAGCTGCCCAATGTGGGCACCACCATCTTTACCGTGATGTCGCAGCTGGCGGCCGAACACAAGGCGGTCAACCTCGGCCAGGGCTTTCCCGACTTCCCCGTCCCGCCGCGACTGATCGAGGCTCTGGACCGCGCCATGCGCGAAGGCCACAACCAGTACCCGCCGATGACCGGCGCCGCGCCGCTGCGCCAGGCCATCGCCGGCAAGGCCCTGCGCTGCTATGGCGCGCAAGTCGATCCCGATACCGAGGTTACCGTCACCAGCGGCGCCACCGAGGCCATTTTCAACGCCATCCACAGCGTCGTGCGCGCGGGCGAGGAAGTCATCGTCCTCGACCCCGCCTACGACTGCTACGAGCCCGCCATCGACCTGGCCGGCGCCCGCGCCGTGCACGTGGCCCTCGACCCGCAGACCTTTGCCGTCGATTGGGGCAAGGTGCAGGCCGCCATCACCCCGCGCACCCGGCTGCTGATGATCAACAGCCCGCACAACCCGTCCGGCGCCATGCTCTCCGCCGACGACATGCGCGCACTGGCCGACATCCTGCGCGGCACCGACATCCTGCTGATCTCCGACGAGGTGTACGAACATATCGTCTTCGATGGCCGCCGCCACGAGTCGGTACTGCGCTGGCCGGAACTGCGCGAGCGCGCCTTTGTCGTCTCCAGCTTCGGCAAGACCTACCACTGCACCGGCTGGAAGATCGGCTACGCCATCGCCCCGCCGGCACTGAGCGCCGAGTTCCGCAAGGTCCACCAGTACAACACCTTCGCCAGCTTCGCCCCGGCCCAGCACGCCTTTGCCGAGATGATCCGCGACGAGCCCGAACACGACGAAGGCCTGGGCGCCTTCTACCAGGCCAAGCGCGACCGCTTTGCCGAACAGCTGCGCGGCACCCGGCTCAAGCCGCTGCCGGTGCCGGGCGGCTACTTCCAGCTGGTGGATTATTCGGCCGTCAGCGACCTGTCAGACCGCGAGTTCGTGAAGTGGCTGACCATCGAGCACGGCGTTGCCGCGATCCCGCTGTCGCCGTTCTACGCCGCGCCGCCGCAAGGCCAGCGACTGGCGCGGCTGTGTTTTGCCAAGAACGAGGCGACGCTGGACGCGGCGATCGAGCGCCTGCGCGCGCTGTGAGCGCGCACAGGCGCCGGGGAGGGAATCGGGAATGGGGAATGGTGCAAAGCCGGCACCGCGCGTAGCCTTGCCCATTCCCGACTCCCCAATCCCCATTCCGTCATGCAAGATCTGCGCATCTCCCTCGTCCAGGGCGCCACCCGCTGGCACGACCCGGCCGGCAACCGCGCGCACTACGCCGCACTGATGGCGCCGCTGGCCGGCAGCACCGACCTGGTGGTGTTGCCGGAAACCTTCACCAGTGGCTTTTCCAACGAGGCCGTCGGCCAGGCCGAAGGCATGGACGGGCCGACGGTGGCGTGGATCGGCGAACAGGCCGCGCGCCTGGGCGCGGCCGTGACCGGCAGCGTGCAACTGCGCACCGAACAGGGCGTGTTCAACCGCCTGCTGTTCGCCACGCCGGACGGTGGCCTGCAGCACTACGACAAGCGCCATCTGTTCCGCTACGCCAACGAGCACCAGCGCTATGCCGCCGGACGCGAACGGTTGACCGTGGAGTGGAAGGGCTGGCGGATCAATCCGCAGGTCTGCTACGACCTGCGCTTCCCGGTGTTCTGCCGCAACCGCTATGACGTGGAGCGGCCCGGGCAACTGGACTTCGACCTGCAGTTGTTCGTCGCCAACTGGCCGTCGGCGCGTGCTTACGCCTGGCGCACGCTGCTGCGCGCGCGGGCGATCGAGAACCTGTGTTACGTCGCGGCGGTCAACCGCGTGGGCGAGGACGGCAATGGCCTGCATTACGCCGGCGACAGTGCGGTGATCGACTTCCTCGGCCAGCCGCAGCTGGAAATCCGCGAGCGCGAACAGGTCGCCACCACCACGATCAGCGCCGCGGCGCTGGCCGAGCACCGCGCGCGCTTCCCGGCCATGCTCGACGCCGACGCCTTCGAGCTCGGCACGGTCAACGCCGCGCGCTGAACGCAGCGGCGGCTGAACGCGGCCGGGCGGGGAGTGCCCGGCGGGCGGGGCCGCTGCTAACCTCGGCGCAACTTTCCCCGGACCTCGCCGCATGCTCAAGACCACGACCCTGCTGGCCGCGCTCGTTGCCGCCAGCGTGACCGCCGCCTTTGCCCCGTCCGCGCATGCGGCCGGCAACCTGGATTGCAAGCTGCGCTTCAACCTCTCGGGCTGGTCGGTGTTCTACAAGACCGCCAAGGGCACGGGCACCATCACCTGCAGCAACGGCGCGACGATCCCGGTGAAGATCAGCGCCAAGGGCGGCGGCCTGACCATCGGCAAGTCGAAGATCGTCGATGGCAAGGGCAGCTTCACCGGCGCCTACAGCGTCAACGACCTGTTCGGCACCTACGGCGGCGCCGAAGCGCACGCTGGCGCGGTGAAGTCGAGCAACGCGCAGGTGGTGACCAAGGGCGACATCTCGCTGGCCCTGGCTGGTACCGGCGAAGGCTGGGATCTGGGCGTGGCCTTCGGCAATTTCGTGATTTCGCGTCGCTGAGCGCAAGCGTTCGCGAACCTTCATGAACCTCGTGCCGGCCAGGCTCCGGTAGAGCGCCGCAACCGCATCTCATACGGCACCTTGATCAGCTCGCCGCGCTGCGCGTCGCCAATGTGCGCGAGCAACTGCTCGGCGGCGATGCGACCCATCTCATGGCTGGGCTGGCGCACGGTGGTCAGGCTGGGCCAGATCTGCCGCGCCATCGGCATGTCGTCGAAGCCGAACACCGACAAGTCGCGCGGAATGCGCAGCCCGCGCTCCTCCGCCTCGTAGATCACGCCGGCAGCGGTGTCATCGTTGGCGGCAAAGATCGCAGTCGGCGGCGCCGCCAGGTCCAGCAGGGTGCGCGCGCCCTCGATGCCGGAGTCGAAAGAGAATTCGCCTTCCACCACCAGCGATGGGTCGAAGGGCAGGCCGGCGCGATGCAAGGCATCGCGGTAGCCGTCCAGGCGCCAGGCGCGCGCACCATGCGAACGGTGGCCGGTGATGTGGCCGATGCGGGTGTGGCCGAGGCTGGCGACATGGCTAACCAGTTCGGCGGCCGCCTCGCGTTCGTCCAGCGTGGCACCGATCTGCCCGGTGCGCCGGCGTGGCGAGATCGAGGCATACGGCATGCGCTCGGCATGCAGCCAGTCCAGCAGCGCATCGTCGTCGGTGATCGGCGGGGTCAGGATCATGCCGTCTGGCCGGTACTGCGCCAGCACGTTCTCGACCCGGGCGCGGTAGCCTTCGCCGGCGCCATCGGCCGCGTCCGCGCCGCCGTCGTCCATCGGCTGCAACATCATGCTGTAGTGCCGCGAGCGGCAGGCGTCGAGCACGCCGCCGATGATCTCCATGATGTAGTTCGACGAGGGGTTGTCGTACAGCAGGGCAATCAGATACGAACGATTCGAGGCCAGGCTGCGCGCCGAAGGATTGGGCCGGTAGTTGAGCGCGCGTGCGGCGCTCTCGACCTTCTCGCGGGTATCCGGGCGCACGTTGGGTTCGTAGTTGAAGACCCGCGAGACCGTCTTCATCGAGACCCCCGCGGCGGCGGCGACATCTTCGATCCGGATCCGGTTCTGTTCTTTCACGAAGGTCGCACGCCAGGGCAGGGAGCGCAGAGGATATGCGAGCGTTCCCATGCGCGAGCAGCGTCGTGCCCCGCGGCTGGCCGCGGCGCGTGGAGGGAGCGCGGGCGAAAGTGCGGGTTTTCCGCGTAAAACTGCCATCCGCCACGTGTGTCGAGGTGTTGCCGAGCGCGGCATGATCTGTGCGCCGTTGCCGCTTTCTTGCTGTGCCGCAACACGTTGGGTGGTGCGCACAGACCGTCGCGACAAAGAAAACGGGCGCCACTGGGGCGCCCGTCCTTCAAGCCTGAGTGGCCGGCTTAGCCGCGCGGCCCGCGCGAGCCGCCACCGGGTCGGCCACCACCGCCCGGGCGTCCGCCGCCGGGACGGCCCGCACCACCAGGACGATTGGCACCCGGGCGATTGCCGCCCGGGCGCGGCGCGTTGTGGTTCTGGCCGGGGCGTGCCCCTGACTTGTGCTGGCCCGGGCGGCCGCTGGCCGGGCGCGCCGCGCCATACGGGCTGAAGCCGGGATTGGCATGATCAGAGGGGAACGCGCTCTGCGCATTGCCCGGGTGCCCGTAGGGGTGGCGGTCCTGCGAACGCGCCTGGCCCTGACCCTGGCCCTGGCCTTGCGGACGACCAGCATTGCCACGCGCGCCCGCCGGCTTGCCCTTGCCGAACGGACGCGGCTGGTTGCCACGCGCGCCGCCGGGGCCGGCATTGCGATGGCCGCTGGGGCCGGTGCTCACGCCTTCGGGCACGTACCAGGTACGGAACGCGGCGGGGTTGCCATCGGGCAACGGCTTGGGACCCTTCTCCTTGCGCTGCTTGAACGGCTTCTGCGACTGCTTGGCCGCCGCTTCGCCGCTGACCGTCAGCCCGCCCTTGAAGCCGCCGCCCTTGCCGCGGCCACGGCCGCGGTCTTCGCGCAGCGTGTCGAAACGACGCAACTCGCGGCCTTCGTCGGCGGTGTTGTGGCCGTTGACATAGGCATTGCCGCGGCCGCTGTCGCGGCCGACGTGCACGGTGGCACGCGCGGCACGGCGCTGGCCGATCACCGGCTGCAGGGTCAGCGCCGAAGGCTGGCCTTCCTCCAGCTTGAGCTCGGCGCGCATCGCTTCGACCTGCGGCTGCGGCAGCTCGACCGACTGCCCGCGCAGCAGTTCGCGGGGCAGGGAGACCTTGCCGTAGCGGGTGCGCTTGAGGCGGCTGACCTGGCAGCCCTGCGATTCCCACAGGCGGCGCACTTCACGATTGCGCCCTTCCTTGACCACCACGCGGAACCAGTCGTGCGAGTCGGTGCCGCCAATGCGCTCGATCTCGTCGAACTTGGCCGGGCCGTCTTCCAGGGCCACGCCACGGGCGAGGCGGTCGACGAGCTGGTCGGACACCTGTTCCTGACCTTCCGGGGCGCGCACGCGCACCACGTACTCGCGCTCGACCTCATAGGACGGGTGCATCATCGCGTTGGCCAGCTCGCCGTCGGTGGTGAGCAGGAGCAGGCCGGTGGTGTTGATGTCCAGGCGGCCGATCGCGATCCAGCGCGCACCCTTGAGCGCGGGCAGGGCCTCGAAGATGGTCGGCCGGCCTTCGGGGTCCTCGCGCGTGGTCACTTCGCCTTCGGGCTTGTTGTAGACCAGCACGCGCGAAGGCTCGCTCAGGGCGCTGGCGACGAAGCTGCGGCCGTCCAGTTCGATCTTGTCGCCGCTCTTGACCGACATGCCGGTCTGCGCGACCTCGCCGTTGACCTTGACCAGGCCGTCGGCAATGCGCTGTTCGAGCGCGCGCCGCGAACCGAGACCGGCCTGGGCCAGCACCTTGTGCAGGCGTTCTTCGAGCTTGGCGGGCTCGCCTTCGGCGGTGCGCTTCAGCGACAGCTTGTTCAGCGAGAGCTTGCGGGGGGTGTCACTCATTTCATTCGCTCCGGCCAGCGCGCTCGGCGTCGGCCTCAGTTTCGTTTTCGGTATCTTCGGTGGCGGTCGCGTCGGCGTCCGTCATGGCAAAGGCGGGTGAATCATCGGAAGGCGCCGCGTCGTCGACAGGTTCGTCGTCGCTGCTGGCGTCAGGGGAAAGTTCAGTGTCGGTGTCATTGGCCGCGTCGGCCGCGCCCGGCGCCTGCGACTCATCGTCCAGCGCCGCGCCGGCGGTCAGCGGCGCGGCCGGCTGGCCTTCATTGTCCAGCGGCAGCTGCGGCTCCAGCTCGCCGATGTCCTTCAGTTCGGACAGCGGCGGCAGTTCGTCCAGGCGCTTGAGGCCGAAATAATCGAGAAAGGTCTTGGTGGTGCCAAACAGCGCCGGCTTGCCGGGCACGTCGCGGTGGCCGATCACGCGGATCCACTCGCGCTCTTCCAGCGCCTGGATGATGTTGCTGCTCACCGCCACGCCGCGCACCTGTTCGATCTCACCGCGGGTGATCGGCTGGCGATAGGCGATCAGCGCCAGGGTTTCCAGCGTGGCGCGGGTGTACTTGGTCTTGCGTTCGGTCCACAGCCGCGCCACCCAGCCATGCACGTCGGCCTGCACCTGGAAGCGGAAGCCGGAGGCGACCTCGACCAGTTCCACGCCACGCTCGGCGCAGCCTTCGCGCAGCAGTTCCAGTGCGCGCTCGATGCTGCCCGGCGGCGCCGGCTCCTCTTCCGGGAACAGGCCCTGCAGCTGCGCCAGCGTCAACGGCTGCGGGCTGGCCAGCAGGGCGCCTTCGACAATGCGGGTGATCAGGGTTTGGTCCATTTGCACGATCGGGTCGTCTTGGGCTCAGTGGGTGGCGGCGACATCGTCGCTGTCGTCGAACTCGCTGGAGAACTGCAACGGCGCATTGGTGTTGCCCGAAGCCAGCGACTTGACGTAGATCGGCGCCAGCGGCGCCTCCTGCACGATGTCCAGCAGCTGCTCCTTGGCCAGTTCGAGCAGGGCGAGGAAGGTCACCAGCACGCCGAGCTTGCCTTCCTCGGCGGTGAACAGGCTTTCAAAACGGTAGAACTTGCCATCCTCCAGGCGCCCGAGCACATCGCCCATGCGCTGGCGCACGCTCAGTGCCTCGCGCTTGATGGCGTGGCCGCTGAACAGCTCGGCGCGCTTGAGCACGTCGTACAGCGCCAGCAGCATCTCTTTCAGGTCCACCGGCGGCGGCAGCTTGACCGCGGCGCGGTCGGGCACATGCGCATGCGCCGGGGTGGTGTCGCGGTCCTGCCGGGGCAGGGTGTCCAGGTCCTCGGCGGCCTGCTTGAAGCGTTCGTACTCCTGCAGCCGGCGCACCAGCTCGGCGCGCGGGTCGTCTTCCTCGCCTTCCACGCTGGGCGGGCGCGGCAACAGCATGCGCGACTTGATCTCGGCCAGGATCGCGGCCATCACCAGGTACTCGGCCGCCAGTTCAAAGCGCAGCTCCTGCATCACATTGATGTAGTCCACGTACTGCCGGGTGATCTCGGCGACGGGGATGTCCAGGATGTCCAGGTTCTGGCGGCGGATCAGGTACAGCAGCAGATCGAGCGGGCCTTCAAACGCATCGAGGATGACTTCCAGCGCGTCCGGCGGGATGTACAGATCCTGCGGAATCTGCAGCAACGGCTGCCCATGCACTACCGCCAGCGGCATTTCCTGCTGCTGCGGAGGCTGGCTCTGGTTTGGCGGATTCGCGTCTTGCGCGAGTTCGGCAGTCATCAGCGATCTGGTGTGGCGTCGGTGTTGCGTCAATCTGCGCCCACGACGCAGGTCCGAGGGAAACCCCGTCCTGTGGATGTGGCTTCTACGGCGTGCCGCGCCGGCACGATCCCATGTCAAACAAGGTCCACTGCAAGCGGCTGCAGCGACGGAACAACGAGGAGGTGGTCTACGCGGGCGACGATCCGCACCTTGCTGCGTGGGGCAGTGGGGCGTCAGGTTCGGGAACCGGCGAAGCGGTGATCGGCGGGCCTCATGGGCCGGGGAACCGATTAGCCGCCGCGTCCAGCCGCGTGCAATGACGGCTAGGGTACTGGCTGTGACCGGGCGGTGTCCAGCGCCGCCGGAGCTAGAATGAACGCCGGCTTCCAGCAACAGGTGCACGACAGGCATGTGGTACGTGATCGAGGGATACGACGGCGAGGGTGCAGCCGCGGGGCGGCGCAGTGCGCGCCCGGCTCATCTTGAGCGCCTGCGCGCATTGGCCGACGCCGGCCGCCTGCTGCTGGCCGGGCCGTGTCCGGCGATCGATGCCGAGGACCCGGGCGAGGCCGGTTTCAGCGGCAGCCTGGTGGTCGCCGAGTTCGCTTCGCTGGAACAGGCGCAGGCCTGGGCGCAGGCCGATCCCTATGTGGATGCCGGGGTCTACGAGCGGGTGCAGGTGCGACCTTTCAAGCGGGTGCTGCCATGAACGACCGCGTCGCGCGGATCGAGGCGGCGCTGCGCGAGACCTTCGCGCCGACGCTGCTGGAGGTGGTGGACGACAGCCACAAGCATGCCGGCCATGCCGGCGCGCGCGACGGGCGCGGGCACTATTCGGTGCACATCGTGGCGGCGGCCTTCGCCGGCCTGGCGCCGCTGGCCCGGCACCGCGCGGTGTATGCGGCACTGGGGACGATGATGCGCGACGACATTCATGCGCTGTCGATCCAGGCCGAGCCACCGGCCTGATCGGGCGGACCGTCCGCCGGATCCCCCTGTAGGAGGGGCTTCAGCCCCGACCAGCGGAGTCGCGATCTGCCGGATGGCGGTCGCGGCTGAAGCCGCTCCTACAGCGACCCCCGACCCGCACGGTTAGAATGCCCGCGGATCGTGCAGGCTGCGGTGCCCATCGTGCAGGCTGGCGAAGGCATCGCCCCCGCGCGGGAAAGAGGGAGCTTTCGCTGCGGCGCAGGATGACGTGTCGCCTGGAAACGATTACAGTCCGGCGAAGGGTTGTTCGGCGTCTCTACCGTGGAGGGCGGTACGTTGGCAAAGAATTCAATCACCATCAAGGACGTGGCCCGTGAGGCCAAGGTCTCGGTGGCGACGGTGTCGCGCGCACTGAACGGACACGACAACGTGGCCGAGCCGGTGCGCAAGACCGTGCTCGAAGTGGCCGACCGCCTGCGCTACAGCCCGCACGCGGCCGCGCGCAGTCTCAGCAGCCGCCATACCCAGACCATTGGCGTGGTCCTGCCGGACCTGTACGGGGAATTCTTTTCCGAACTCATCCGCGGCATCGACGGCGTGGCCCGGGCCCGCCGCCAGCATCTGCTGGTCTCCAGCTACCACGGCGACCAGGAAGAGCAGGGCCGCGCGCTGCGCGCCATGCGCGGACGCGTGGACGGCTTGCTGGTGCTGTCGCCTTATGCCGAACACCCGGGCTTCCTGACCGAGAACCTGCCCCAATCCCTGCCCACGGTGCTGATCAACACACACCTGCCAGACGATGACCAGTACCCGGTACTGAGTATCGACGACCACGCCGGCGCCATCGCGATGACCGAGCACCTGCTCGCGCGCGGCCACCGGCGCATCGTCTTCATTGCCGGGCCCGAGCTGAACTTCGACGCGCGCGAGCGCCTGCGCGGCTTCCAGGATGCGATGGCAGCGCATGGCGCGCAGGCGCAGGGCCGCGTGCTGTACGGCAACTTCGACGAGGCATCGGGCTATCGGGCCGGCCAGGAACTGCTGGCCGGGCAATTGCCCGACGCGGTGTTCGCGGCCAACGACATGATGGCCCTGGGCTGCCTGTATGCGCTGACACAGGCCGGCGTGCAGGTGCCCGGACAGGTGGCGCTGGCCGGATTCGACGACATTCCGCTGGCGCGCTTCGTGCATCCCGGGCTGACGACGATGCGGGTCAGCATTGCCGAACTCGGCGCGCAGGCGATGAGCCGGTTGCTGGGGTTGATCGATCCGGCCGGGGCGACCGCTTCGGGCAACGTCACCCTGCAACCCACGCTCATCGTGCGCGATTCCACCGTGGCCGGCGCGGGGCAGGCGTGAGCTGCGCGGCGCAAGGCTGATCCATCCATTCGCGGCCGCCGGCACCGTTGGGCCGGCCGTCAGGTTTCATCCCGCTCCTCCACCGGGAGCGGGTTAGTCTCTAAGGGAGTTCCTTGGTGAGGGTTGTAAGCGATTTCATGAAAGTGGCCAGGATGCGCAACGCACAGGACCGGCCCAGGCATCTGGCCGGATTGGGCCTGGTACGACCGGGCCTGGCGTTGGCCGCGCTGCTGCTGGCCAGCTGCCAGCAGCAGGCCCCCGCGCCCGAACCCGAGCCCGCGCCAAAGGTGACGCTGATCGAACCGACCCTGCCGCCCGCACCGCCCAAGCCGGTGAAGCCCGAACTGCCGCCGCTGTTCGGCGACATCGAGCGCCGCACCTTCCAGTTCTTCTGGGACACGACCAATGAAGTGAACGGGCTGACGCCTGACCGCTTTCCGTCGCGGCCCTTCGCCAGCATCGCCTCGGTCGGCTTCGCCCTGACCGCGTACCCGATCGGCATCGAGAACGGCTGGGTCAGCCGCAACCAGGCCGTGGACCGCACCTTGACCACGCTGCGCTTCTTCCGCGATGTGCCGGTGGGGCCGCAGCGCACCGGCAAGGCCGGCTACAAGGGCTTCTACTACCACTTCCTGGACATGCAGCAGGGCCGCCGCTACGACAGCTGGGTGGAGCTGTCGAGCGTGGACACCGCGCTGCTGATGATGGGTGTGCTGTTCGCGCAGTCGTACTACGACGGCGACGACCCGCGCGAGAAGGAAATCCGCGCTATCGCCGACACGCTGTACAAGCGCGTGGACTGGACCTGGCTGCAACAGCGCGAGCCGCTGATCTCGATGGGCTGGTTCCCCGAAAGCGGCTTCATCAACCACGACTGGATGGGCTACAACGAGGCGATGATGCTGTACGTGCTGGCCCTGGGCTCGCCGACGCATCCGGTCGACCCGGACGCCTGGACGGTGTGGACCCGCACCTACAACAACGACTGGGGCGTGTACCAGGGCCAGGAATACCTGTCCTTCGGCCCGCTGTTCGGCCACCAGTACAGCCATGTCTGGATCGATTTCCGCGATATCCAGGACCAGTA
>Ga0196970_1000334_pt1 | contig 61465 bp, 86 predicted proteins | sample S1v_513CmetaG_FD_148672 | JGI IMG/M metagenome (GOLD analysis project Ga0196970, IMG submission 148672) | Soil microbial communities from Anza Borrego desert, Southern California, United States - S1+v_5-13C | ecosystem: Environmental > Terrestrial > Soil > Desert | place: USA: California...
CGCTAAAGTGAAAGACAAAAAATGGGAGTCTATTCACATCCATGATATTGATGAAAAACCAACTGCTGAAGAGGAAGCGAATGCACGGAACAATCTCCGCCGCCAATATGCCGACTATCAGGATACGGACACAGTCACTGAAGAAAGCGTTGCCAAAGTGAAGTTTGTGATGAACGATAAGGATGGTAATGAGCTCGATAAAGGTTCTGCATTCCTCGGAAAAGAAGAGTATGATGAATTTCCTTTGGTGAAGAAGGAGTTTGTCGGACAGAAGAAAGATGCGGTCGTAGAATTTCCATACGATGAGAAAAAACTTCCGCATATCCTCCACTTCCACCCAAAGGATGCTGCGAAGAAAGATCTGAAAGCTGCGACAATATCAGCAACGATCGTAGACGTGAAAAACGTAATCCTTCCGGATTTCAGCAACACAGAGACGCTCAAGAAACTATTTCAGAGCGATGATGTCAAATCAGAAGACGATCTGAAGAAGAAGATACATGAAGTGCTCGGTCAGCAGAAAAAGGAGAACGCACTCCATCAGGCTATCGAACATGTCATCGATCAGGCAAAGGCATCTATGTCGGTTGCCATCCCACATACGATCCTCAGAGAAGAGATGGGTGCACGCATCAAACAGCTTGGTGACCGCATGGGTGGTGAAGCTGGTATGAAGCAGTATTTTGATCAGATCGGCGAAGAGGGAACGAAGAAAATCTATGATGATATCGAAACATCTGCAAGGACTTCACTTGAAAAATTCTTCATCCTGAGAAAGCTTGTAGAACTCCTGAAGATAGATAATATCGACCGGAATAAGCATCTCGATGCAGAAGAAAAACTGTATGCGAAACTGAGTGCGAGCGGAGCAAAAGTGAAGGGACACGCACATGAAGGAAACGATGAGATAGCAGACGAGAAGCCAAAGAAAACGCCAGCAAAGAAGAAAAAAGAAGAATAACAATACACTAATATGTCAACACAAAGCAGTAACTTACTCTTTACATTGTTACGAAGATTACTATGTTTGGACAGCTCGGAGAAATGAAACAAATGTATGACAAATATAAGAAGCTGCAAGAAGCTTTGAAAAATGTCATCATAAGAGCAAAAGATAATACAGAGAACCCTATCGTGATCGTAGAGATATCAGGCGAGATGAAAATCAAGAAAGTAGAGATCGTAGATGAAAGTGTATTATCGACAGAGCATAAAGCAAAGCTCGAACAAGCAATACAGATAGCGTTTGAAAAAGGACAAGCAAAGGCACAGGAGATCGCAACTGAAAAGACTAAAGAGATCCTGGGTTTTGACCCCTCTCAGATGGCTAGTATGCTTGGTGGATCAGGTGGTATGCCAAATATCCCTGGATTATCGTAGTTATGGAATACGTTCCATAAGGATAAAACACCCCATATTAAACACTCACAAAATAGTATGTCTCCACATAAACGGGCATACTATTTTATTTATGAAAAAAAATATGTTAGTGTAGGATTTTTTTGTGAAAAAATACGTTGATATGATTTTGTTTTTGTGAAAAAATATATTGGTTATTATGTGGTGTTTGAGTATAGAAGAGATAGCTAAAACTTTTAACTTTATACTTTTTTATAATGTTTGATACGATCCACCCCGCAGTTGTTCACTTCCCTATCGCATTACTTGTCCTCTACAGCATCCTCGAATTACTTTCCATCTTCCCTGCGGTGAGAAACAAAAGAACTATCCGGTATATCAAATTATTTCTCATTCTCGTCGGATGGGTTGGAGTCCAATGAGCACTATGGTCTGGTGAAAACATGGAGGAAGCCGGCTATGGTTCAAGAGCGATCCTTGAGCGGCATGAACGCTTTGCGGATATATCTAATATACTCTATGGAATTGCGGCACTTGGTTACGCATTGCAGTGGTATCTTTATGACGGAATATCTACTCGTCGATGACAGAAGTTACTCGGAACAACACTCCATAGAATCATCCAGTGAATCGTCTTTTTCGCGAGGAAAACTGGCTTGTTCTTCTTGCTTGCTTTCGCAGGATTTGCAGCAATCATGACAACCGGCGCTTTATGAGGCGCAATGTCATATGGGCCGAATAGCGATCCGATGGTCAAGTTTATCGTGGATGTTTTACCTATTGAGTAATTATAATTTTCCTCTTGCAAAAATACCTGTCACAAATAGATAGCATTATCTTTTACTACGGTATCAACGCCGCACAATACTTTTTAGCTGATAACAATTTTTGATTATGTTTCCAATTGGTGACGATCAGCACAAAGGGTGACACTTCCCCATCTTCAACCGGATATTCATCGTCATGAATGTGGCGATCTTCATCTTCCAAACGACATTGAGCGAACCGGCGCTCCTTGCATTTATCGATCGCTTTGCAACGACACCAACCGAGATACTCGCCGGATCGAGCCGGTACACGCTCATCACGAGCATGTTCCTCCATGGATCGCGGATGCATCTGATCGGTAACATGCTCTTCCTCTATGTGTTCGGCGACAACATCGAGGCACGCATGGGTAATGTCAAATATCTGATCTTTTACCTGCTCGCAGGTATTGCTGCGTCTCTTGGACATGTTCTCACAAATATGGGGAGCGACATCCCGTCACTCGGCGCATCAGGCGCGATCTCATGAGTACTTGGGCTTTATCTTGTGCTCTTTCCCACATCACGCATTAAGGTCTTGAATATCACCGGTATTGTCGGTACATTCCTCGTTCCGGCAAAACAGTTCCTGATCTACCGGATCATCCTCCAGGTAATCAGTGCAGGAGCAGCATGGACAAGTGTGGAAGATGCAAGCGGTGTGGCATGGTTTGCACATATCGGATGATTTGCATTTGGACGGATACGATGACTGATCATCAAGAGAAGAGAAAAGTACGTATAAGAAAAAGACGCTATGACAGCGTCTTTTTTACTACTTGTACGAAAACATCTTATGGCTGGCACTGTTTAAACGGAGATCCCTCATAGATATAATGATGATAGTTGATCCGAGGATCACAGGTTCCTACATAAAAGTACCCTCGTCCTGGGTTAAGTCCTGATCTTTCCGGATCAGATTGATTTTCAAGATGAGCAAGAATAGAATATTTTTTCGAAGGAACGTCCTGAAGGTATGCATATGAATAGTTTCCATACAGCCGAGGGTTCGCTGCAGTGTTCCTTGGATCCAGAGGCAGACTTGTCATGATCGCAGAGAGTCCGGTCAGCCACGGATCTCACCGTCATATGCTGCTCCTAAAGGATCCGACTGTACCCGGAGGCCGCATGCCATTGTCTGTTCTATAAATTTCAAACGCTGTGTTGTATGCCTGCAGATCCGTTTTACGTTTTGTGTCTCTCGCTCTCGACTGCACGGACTGCAAACGAGGCACTAAAGCAGCAGCAAGAATACCTATTATCACTATGACAATAAGCATCTCTATCAGGGTGAATGCATTTCTTGTAGACACAACTGCTTTCATTAGCACTCTTATAGTAAAAAGTGTATCTGTTGCAATGTTTCATCGTCAAGCTTCTTTCGTCTCTGCGCTCCTATGAAAGGAAACGGATTAATGGGTCTCACATCCTCATAGATGTGGCATCGGAGCTGAGGATCAAATGCTACGAAGCATGCATCCTCATCGTCAGGCTGCATAGGCCTGCAATCAGCGAGTGTTCCCACTGCGATAGCGTGACCATGATGGAGCTGCTTTCATGCAAGGAGAGACTTGATGCGGGCAAACTGTTTTTCTCATGCGCTACGAAGAAGTTCGCCGTCAGCATATCACTTTTGCGAACAGCATAAAAGGACCGGTCAGCGATAGTTCGTCGACCAGGTCCTTGTTTCTATCTTGCCATGCAGCATGAGTGAACCAAATGGTTCTTTTCGGCTGAGTGCACGCATATTATTCGAGGTGATGATCTTTTCTTGTAAGTTTCTTATAGAGCGTTGCTTGTGCCAGCTTTACTGTAGGAACAGCCCATAACAGTCCGATAATTAATGCGAGCGTTCCAAGCAGTATGATACCAAATGAAAGAAGCCAGATACGGATGATCTCCCGTACGTGTCACTTTGTTGTTTCCCGGCTGGCACTGATTGCTTCGATGCTCGTCATTTCCTGGTCAACGACAAAGTACTCAAAGAGGTACAGTCTTGCAGCGACATAGATGCCAGGGATGATAAGCAGCACTAATCCAAGTACAATCAGCACACCGCAGATGATCCTTCCAAGCACCCACCATAGAAAGCGTATCCGATCGTGATCTACGAGATCTCTCAGGCTTCTTTTTTTATCATGGACATAATGCAGGAATATCTTGATGAGACCAAATCCAAAAATCAGACTCAGGATCACTGAAATCACATCACCGAAGTTATTTGCATCGGTCGGCTGATTTGTTGCCCGATTGACAATCGCTGGTATGGAGTTGGCGATTCCCATGATGACAAATACCTGCAGAAAGAAAAGAAAATCCACTTTTGCATTTTTCCATCCAAACGACAATCCTTCATCTTTAAAGATACGGTAAAAGTTGGTGTGTTCCATCGGCTAGCATCATAAAAGTAAAATACCTGCAATATAGCGGGAATGCTACATATTGCAAGCTGTTATAGTCATTTTGCTTTACTAACGAACGGATTGTCTCTGAGCATAAAACGATATGGAAGTTTTGCATCCTCTCATGCATAGGCAACTCACACACGCGATCAGGTAATAATGTCTGTCGGGTCTATCTTTTCTCCTCTATCCTCTATCCGTATATCCGGTCACTGCAGTGAGATGTTAGTATACTTCGTCGTGATGCCAAGTGCCTGCGACAAGGCACCTGGTCATGCTGTCAGTGCAGTAGTCAGCAGTTTCTTCTTTCTCCTCTGCAACATGATCTCAACTCATTCGAGCGGTTCGATACCGCGGATCAGAATCGCATGCGGTGTGCCATGATTATTCGTGACGACATTGAGCAGATGATGAATACCGTAAATAAGATACACGTATGTCATACCTCATGGTCAGAACATAGGCGCAGTACGATTGGTGTTGCGATTGCCGAACGCGTGTGATGCTCTGTCGTCAATCCCAGCATATGCTTCCACTTCAACGATCTTTCCTGCAGTTCTTTTACCATCAATCTCTGTCACCAAAACCTTCCCGAGAAGATCGCGGGAGATTTGTAAGACGTCGTCACGCTGGTAAAAGGAGATGGGAAGGATCATGATTGCGCATTATTATATAAGTCAGCCGGACAATACTATGTCAGAGCGTGGTTTTCAAGGGGAATTTACGTTATTGACTTCTGGGCATATGATGTATATTATTGCCTTACACCAAAAAAACACGAATATGGAATATACAGCAAAGGACCTCAAGCCAGGGGCCGCTAACGACAAACATAATGAAACCGTGGAAAGCAGTATCCGCGCTACTCCGCTTAAAGAAGTACTCGATTATTACTACGACCAGAATGAAAACCTTAAGGAGCAAAAATATACATTGCTCATAAAGTTTGACAGTCTTTCTCTCGATGAGGCTATAAATCTTGCAAGCGAAAAGAAATTTGAACCTACGCGACTCGCTATAGATATCGTAGATCCACGGCATTATTACTTAGTCGGAGTGATTGACACAACACTACACCGCCTTATGCGTCAGTCACCAAAGTATATGACGAAAGGACGCTTCGATATGCACAAACAGATTGTAGATTCGTATGTAAAAGAGTGAGTGTATGACAAACAATAATAGTAAAAACCTGCTGATCTAGCAGGTCTTTTTTTTATTCTGTCGATTCCTCTTCTCTATCATCAGCCTCAATAGCCACTCACTCTTCTTCATCCTTTCCTCTTTTCTTTTCACTCCTATGTGACTTATCGTCCCATGCATGCTTATCACCCTTCTCCTTGAAGTCGATGACGAGCGGCACACCAACAAATCAAAACGCGCGGCGGATGACATTATCAATCCATTTGGTGAACGCGAAATTTTTCTTGTCCAATGAGTTGATGAATATCATGAATCTCGGCGGATGTGCTGATATCTGAGACGCATAGTACATCTTGCAGATCTTATTTTTCGGAAAGCGCGGCGGGCTTTTGATCATCGCTTCGCCAAGCACTTTATTGAGCTGCGAGGTGGTGATACGCTGACCCATCTCTTTGTGGATTCTCTTGATGAAATTAAAGAGCTGTGTCACTCCTTTGCCGTCTTTCGCTGAGATGGGGATGATCGGGATCCACTTAGCCATCTCGAGATATTTGAGGATCAGTGCCATCTTCTGTTCGAGCTCCTTCACGCTAACCAGATCTATCTTATTGAGCACAAGGATGATCGGTACATTGAAACGAATCATATCACCGATGATCTTCAGATCCATATGTGTTATCGACTCCGTGATATCGATCATCATCACTACCATCGGCTTGACGAACTCGATCATCTTAAAGGTCTTTTCCCACGCAATCTTTTCGAGCTGTGCCGCCTTTGCTCCGCGACGGATACCTGCCGTGTCATACATCCTGTACAGCTGCTTGCCCATCGTCAGTTCCGTAACGATATAGTCGAGTGTTGTTCCCGGTTTCTCGTCGACGTGTGCAACTTCCTCCTTCGCAAGATAGTTTAATAATGATGATTTCCCTGCATTTGGTTTCCCGACAATCGCAATATTGATGACATCCTCTTCCAGCTGGTCAGCTGCTCTGTCTCTGAGCTTGTATTTCTTTGCGAGTGCATGCACCTCCTCCAGCAGGATATCGAGATTTTCACCATGTTTCGCCGCAACTCACACGACCTCTTTATAGCCCAGAGTATAATAGTCGGCAAGCGCTAAAGTGTATCTTTTATCAATAAAATTTCCTTCCAGCTTATTTACCACAAAAATCGTCTTCTCTTTCTTCCCGCTCGTCATGATCATGTCATGGATTCTTTCCTCCTTCGATGACATCCCCTTTTTCCCGTCGACAACAAACAGCAGGATATCTGCCTCGTTAATAATTTTCTGGATATAGGGAATCTCCTGATCAAAATTGTCCAGACCCGGGCTGTCGATAAGTTCTACTCCCTCAAGTTCCTGCAGTATCGAGCGATCTCTCAGCAGCTCTCTGGTCGTCCCATGAATATCGGTTACGATTGCACGAAAACTCCCGAGTAAACGGTTAAAGAGTGTCGATTTCCCGACGTTTGTCGCTCCAATAAATCAGATCTTCATAGAAAATATATTATTTCATGGGATATAGGGCTAAAGTATAGTTATTACCTTATAATTTTCAAGGGATTGACTTATCAAACGATATATATAATATAATTAATCAAAACAAAACGATATAGTATGATAAAGATTTTATCCCTGTGTGTAGTGATTGCTGCAGGCATAGCAATCCTTCGACGCAAGAGAAAGGGTTCACGTATCCCGTCAGAGAACTTGTACCAAACCAAGTACACTACGAGGAAGGATGAGTCACTGACGGAATATGAGGAATCGCTGATGAAAACAGATAATTCATCTGAACTTTCATGCCCTGACTGCGGCGGAAAACTGCAAAAAGGACTTGGTAACGAGGGTTTGGATGCAGAGTGCAGCAAATGCAAAGCAAGGTTCAATTTCCTGCCTGGCATCTCTACCCTTCGGCTCACTGACCGCATTGTGTGGCCGCACAATAAGTGATATCCTCTACATCATTAACCGTAAAACACATACATAAAAACATATGAAAAAAGAATTCTTACTACCGGACAACACCAGGCTTTTGATTAATGCAAATGTAACGTACCATGAGCTAACTGCCGCTGAACGGCAAACACTCTCAGTAATGAAGAAGGACATAGGATTGGCTGAGATTGATCTGAGCGAAGGGCAAAAACACTTTGCATGGCACATAGTGCTTGACGAAGAGACTATGGCTCACGTACAAACATTGCTACATGCCAGAGGCATATGTGATATTCCCTTTGTTTTAGCAACCGGTGACATCAGGTTTGCAAACATCATATTCATCCTGGATGATGAGAAGGTAGAATATCTCGCGACTGCACTTATTACATTGGTCGTTGCTGCGATAGGTTACTGTCTGCTCTGCGATGATGAAGCACTCGTGAAAAGGAAACTGAAAGAGATCGAATCCGATGTGGTTTCAGGCCTGATGCCCAATGGCACATGGGACTCAGCATGGATATATTCACAAGCAGGACTTTGGATAGCAGATCTCCAGCATGCTGACAACAATGTTATGGCATAACAACTAAGAGGTTATAAATACACTCGCTAACAATAAAGCCACGGCATGTCCGGGGCTTTTTTCTTATTATTGACATAGATAGATGATTATGTATCATCTTTGACGTGTTTACTTGTTATTGTCTACGTATGAGTCTCAATACGCCGCACCATGCGAATGAATATACCGGCGCTGCCGCTCCATCTGCTATAAAGCAGTTATTGCTATTCAACTTGGAGTCATATTCACCGCAGCAGAAAGAAAAGATGAAGTGAGTGATGAAAAAGGTCTTTGATGGGATCTATAGTAGACAACCTGAAAAGCCTTTTCATACCATCAGCATTGACCAGCAGGAAGAACTTTCTGCATTTCTCGATGATGTCATGAGGTTGTTTAGCGGCGAAGAGGAATATAGAAAAAGCGCCAAGCAGCAGATATATGATTTTATAGAATCCGGAAAAAAGAATGCAATAACATGAGGCGGTCAACCGGTAGACAGAGTGCTTTTCTTCTATAAGCATGATTTATATGGCTTCCACACAGATACTCCATTCTGAGATGCCATCAATGACGCAAACAACATCGACATGCGGGATGAGGATGGCAACGGATGAATAGAAGACCGCATCGTATTCCCGGGCAGTCCTTTTGATACCGATGGCTGAACATTCGCACTTATCAATGCCACTGAAGATCTGATTCAGAAAAGACCCAATGCGATCATCATCACTATCACAAAAGCTCCGAGACGCAAATTCAATACTCTCATGCACCAGTACTTTCATGAAGGAGTCGCCAAATACTCTCCTGACGTTGTAGAAAATATATGGAATGCGACCGATGAAGAGATGTATGACAGATTCTCGTACTCAAACGACGGAGAGCGATAAAAAAAGACCCATACGGGTCTTTTTTAGAACTTCACGATATACGTTTCCTTACTCTCTTTCCTGCATGCGCTCGGCTTGAACACCTTCACATTTTTTGCGCCAACCGTCTCTTTGAACTCTCTGATAAATTCTTCAAAGCCCGGTCACATGAATATCTTGATGACCGCCTTTCCTCCATGTTTCAGAAACTCAGCGTACAGCGGAAGCGTTGTACGAAGCAGCTCGATGCTTCTCATCGCATCAATATTCTTAAAGCCGATAGTGTCAGGCGCCATATCAGAGATGATGGCATCAAATTTCTCGACATTATGGTTATTGATGATTGATTTCACTCACGCCGTATCAGTGATATCCTGCACATGCCGATGCACATCAGGAATCTGCACCGTCGAAGGTTTGATATCAAATCCGATAACCACCGGTTCTTTCACGTTATATTTCTTCATCTGTTCGCTGACGTACTGCATCCATGAGCCAGGAGAACATCCTATATCCATCACCGTCTTCACATTCTTGTCAAAAATCTTGTATTTCTGGTCGATTTCCTCCAATTTGAAAGCACTCCTCGCCTTGTAGCCGGATTTCTTTGCTTGTTTGAAATAATGGTCATAGGGATTGTAAGTCATAGCGTAAATCATAATGATTGACTGGCAAAAATCAACTATTGACTCCTGTGAGTTATCCCCCTTCGGTCTCTTGCAATGGTCATATTTTTGCCTATAGTATTATCTCTCATTTAGTTAGTAAGCGGATGGCGACGATGAAAAAGTGAATACGCTGGTTTTTGATGTTTGCGATAGTGGTAACAGCAATATTGTATTTTGTGAATACGAGTTATGAGGTGAATACTGATGCTGCAGGACAGAAAACGCTGATAAAGATAGATAACACCACCGAGATGGATCTGACAGCATGGCTTGCGATCTATCAGACAGGTGCGTTTGAAAGGATAAAAGTGATCAATGATACAACGCTGGAAGGATATCAGCCAATTGAAAAGGAAGGTAATTTACCGCTGATGTCACTTCAGACCGATGTCAAAGTGATGTACTATAATGTACTCACCGCACAGAAACCGCAGAACGCCACATTGAAGGATCTTGGTATTTCGCTGACCGGGGAGACGATCGTCATGGCAAGCACTGAAGATGAGGACATGCGGTCAACTCTCTTTCTGGAGAACATCTTGCCGCTCATATTTTTCCTCGTGGCTGCGCTTTTCCTTTTCCGTTTCCTCTGACCAAAGTGAGGAGGTATGCCATTTAACATCCAGGCAGGCAAGCTGAAGAACAAAAAGGAGATCAAGACAAGGTTTGCGGATGTCGCAGGTATGGATGAAGTCAAAGAAGAACTCGTCGAGATCGTGGAATTTCTGAAACATCCGGAGAAATTTTCAAAGGCAGGTGCTCGTGTACCGAAAGGTGTGCTCCTCTTCGGACAGCCTGGTAGCGGTAAGACGCTGCTTGCAAGAGCTGTAGCAGGCGAAGCGAATGTACCATTCTTCTCAGCGAGCGGTTCAGAATTTATGGAAATGCTTGTAGGTATGGGTGCCGCGAAAGTAAGAGAACTGTTCAATAAGGCGAAGGCTGCATCACCTGCGATCATCTTCATCGATGAGATCGACGCGATCGGCAAGAGACGCGGCGCTGGGTTCACCGGCGGACATCAAGAACAAGAACAGACACTCAATCAGATCCTTACCGAAATGGATGGATTTGAACAGGGAACACGTGTGATCGTGATCGCTGCAACGAACAGGCCCGATACACTCGACCCTGCACTGCTCCGTTCAGGAAGATTTGACCGCAAGGTGATGGTGAATCGCCCGACACTTGAAGAAAGGGTGCTGATCATCAAATACCACCTCAAGAATAAGAAGATAGATAAGTCAGTGGATCTTGATGCAATCGCCCGCAAGACAAGCGGCTTTGTCGGGGCTGATATAGAGACAATCCTCAATGAAGCTGCGTTGAAAGCAGCGAAAGACAACAGAACAAGCATCACCAATAGAGACCTGGATTATGGACTGGAAAAGATGGTGATGTGACCGGAAAAGAAAATCAAGTCGCTCAAAGAGAACGAAAAGAAAGTCGTGACGTATCACGAACTCGGACATGCAGTGACCGCATTTAACCTGCCCGAATCTGATCCGGTAGAAAAGATCTCGATCGTCTCACGTGGCATGGCGCTTGGTGTCACATGGATGATGCCCCAGGAAGACAAGTACTTGTACAGCAAAGCAAAGTTCTTAGATGAAATGGTGTCACTCCTCGGAGGGCGTGCTGCGGAAGAGATATTCTTCGGAAAAGAACATATCACCACCGGCGCATCAAATGACTTCGAAAGAGTAACAAAGATCGCTACCGATATGATAACCAAATACGGTATGGATGAAGAACTCGGTCAGATCACCTACCAGCAGAAGGAAGGAGCTGAGTACAGTATGTACAAGCCGTATTCGGAGAAGACTGCAGAGCTTATCGACACCAAAGTAAAGCACTTGGTGGACAATGCATATATGAAGGCGATGTCGATCATCTCTGCCAACAAAGCACTGATGGAGCATCTCGCAGCTGTCCTTTACGAAAAGGAATACCTCACCAAAGAAGAGTTTGAAAACTTCATGAAACATCCTGATGATGCAGAAGAAAATGCCAAGAAGCTTGTTGCAGAGCATCGCGATGAACTGAAGAAAGTAGAGAATAAATAATTTATATCAGGCATACCCATGACGGAAACCACCATCACCTCACTCCAGCATGAGATCGATCAGATCAAGAGCAGAAATCATCGTGTAGAGCTCGAGAAAAAATGGGAGACGAGCTTTGCCAGAAAAGCAGCCTTAGCTGTTATTACCTATGTCATTCTTGGTGCGTATATGTATCTTATCGGTGCTGAAAGACGATATCTCGATGCATTAGTACCGACTGCATGATTTGTTATCGGTACATGGTGAATGAACCGAGCAAAAAACATGCGGATAAGAAATCATAAATAAGTTTATTACTAAACTGGCGAAGCATGAATTCTGCAAGTAATTATGAAATGAAACAAGATGAATGACGCATTGAATCTCCTGCGAAGCGCAGGCAGACAACGCTAGTTTATGTATTCAATCCCGAGGGTGAAATGCTATTGGCTACTAAGAAGACTACGAAGTCAGGCTTTGACATCGCGCTGGAAAAAGTAAATGCAGCATGAGGGAAACAAGAACCATGAGAAACGATTATCGAATGTGCGCTCAGGGAGCTGCAGAAAGAATTTAGCATCATTGCTTCAGAAAATCAGCTCATCCCCGTCTGACAGATCCGCTTCCATTTTGAAACACAAGAAGATCGGGATCAGGATTGTTACGTTTATAAGATCCACAACTATACCGGAAGCTACAAGGACAGTACAGAAATGGTCGATATTGCTTATCATAAAACCGATGAGCTCCCTTACGAGAAAATGCGGGATAGCGATAAGTATCGGATCCCTGACATGCTCACAGGAAAAGCTATCAAAGACGTGTTCTATCATACGGACAAAGGCAAAGTATTGGATCGCAAACCGCTGGAAGATACTGACACTGATACGCGTGCATACCGGAAAGAAAAGAGCCTATAAGCTCTTTTTTCTTATATCATCAGGTGTTGATATATTTCAGTATTATTGTATAATACTCATTCTTATATTATGTGCGCCATCATGTACGGATTTACTGCGAGATATAGATATGAAAATAAGGCACTCCTTGATAAGATCCACGCTCATCTGCCGATGGATCAGTTTTTGCAGGGGAATTTTTCATCTGCAGAAAAAATTGTTGTGGTGTATCAGCAATTTCTTGCTGAATGTTTACAAGATGCTCTGCAGAGCTATATAGGACCCGAATACACAACGGTGTGAAGTTTTCTCGGAGCAAAGCGCGCAGAAGTGCAGAAAAGGCATGATGAGCTCACTGCTGAGCGTGAATCTATTGATGCCGCAATTAAACGCTATAAAAAACTCTCCGAGGACCTCGAAGCAAAATGCAAAGGAGACAGAGTAAAGCATGTCATCTTCAAGAAATTTAAACAGTTGAAATATAATCCAAAAGACTTTGTGAGTTTCTTTGATGAACTTAGTATGTGTAATGCTGAGGACCGAAACAAAGCAGAAAAAGACTACAGACGATTCCTTGATACCGAAGAATATGCGACTATCACCGAGCAGGAAGAAACATTTGAGAAGCTGATGGAAAGAAGAACAGATAATACCAAAGAACTATCTCATAAAAAGAATTTTTCCAATATAGAGAACCAATTAGCAAAACTCAACAACGGGCAGGAAAAACGTGAAATTCAATCATATACAGAAACCCATGTCGAAAAAGTATTTCAGAAGAGAGAAGGAAGCGACCTCATCGATAAGAGAGATGCGAAACAGATATGGATAGAAGCGATCGCTGCACAGGTTATCATCAACAAGAATGTTCCTTTCCAAAAGAAACACACTGCACTCCTCAATTTTGAGGACAAGACAGGACTGTTTGCCTATATTGCAGATATATATAATACGCTGCATAGACAGGAATTCACGTTCAATATCTCTTCTACGTTAGCGCACGACGAGCTCCGTAAAAGAAAAATGGATGCAGTGATGCGCATGATAACAGATGCAGCTGCTGTCATCAATAGTCATATAGCATTTGTGATAGATCCTATTCGTCCCGAAGATATAGCACATATAGATAGCCTGCTGCGCGGAGAAAAGAAAGCAAAATACCATAGGCACAACGATCAGGTGCTGATGCATGTCTTTCGCCGCATCAAGAGCTACTACGAGGAAGATACGATAGAAGAGCATGCGGAAGTGCTATGGAATTATGATTTTCGGCATATAGATCACGAGAAGGAGAATCTGAAGAAAACACTTTTTGTACTATATGAAGCTATGGAAGACGAGGACAAAGGCGGGATTGCTGAATACGATGTACAAAGGATTCTAAGTGCATATCGGCGCGAGAAGGACGAACAGCTGAAGCTCCAGTGATCTCTCTTCTCCCAGGAAGTGCTGGATGCGATCACCGTGTATCCGGAGCGCAAAGGGCTATAAGCTCTTTTTTTTTATAGGCGTTTCTCTAGTATCGTACTAATATCTACTTCATCAGTATGAGTGTTCATGAGCAGCAGTTATAAGTTAGTAGTGAAAGACGCATTCCGGCAGATTCTTGGCCGTATCATCTCCGCCATCGGAGGTTTTTTAGTGGTGAAGCTAATGACACCATATCTGTGACCGCTAAGATTCGGAGACTATTCAACGATACTGAAATACTTCGCTATCCGGTCAGCATTTGCTGATTTTGGCCTCTATGTGATCGCACTGAAGAAACTCGGATGACTCAAAGAGAAGATGAACCTGAATGCAGAGAAACATGAGATGCCGCATGAAGGAGAGGCAAAGTCAGAGCTGGAAAACTACTATGGAAAATTCGTGATGTCGAGGTATGTCACTATCGCGATCGTGTATGCGGTAGCGCTGATCATAGCATATCTTATTCCGGCATATACTGATAATCCATTCCTTGTCCGATGACTGCCGCTTGGTATGCTTTTCTCGGCAAGCTTCATGGCCGCAGGAATACTGCAGCTTCCATTGCAGCTCTTTCGGTGAATGAAACATGTCAGTATCGCTCTCTCACTTGCGAGGATATTACAGATTCTCGTGCTTGTCGGTGTCGTCCGGCTTTACAGAAATCCTGACTTCTCTGTCGCATCACAATACTCTATCAACGGTTTTCTCCTTATGATCGGTTCAGTGCTGATAAGTGCGTGGGTACAGTGATGGTATGTCCGGAAGATCAGCAACAAACACATCAAACTGAGACTAAAACCCGACCGAGGTTTCACCTGGAGCATCATCAAAGAAAACCGGCAGTACTGACTCGCCTATTGTCTCAGCAGTCTGCATACGCTTGGCGTGATGATTCTTATCGGTATTTTCTTTCCGACGAAAGACGGATTTGCTTATATCGGAATGCGGGCGGTTGCTTCTGCATTGATGGAGATACTCCTTATCGTGCCATCATCATTGGGGAACAGTATCGTGCACAAGGTGACTGCCTACTCTGATGAGCTCAAGCGTAAAAGCTATGGGAACCTGCTGATATTTGTGCTATGGATTGGTATGGTATTTCTTGCAAACTTCCGGGTATTCGACAGTAACATCATCTTTCTCGTGAGCGGAAGAGAGTTCTTGTCAGAGTTTGTTGTATGATGATACGGATCAGACTTCATCCTTCCGCGGCTCGCAGTAGCGATGCTCTTGAGTTTTGCAAAACAGGTCTACAATTTCATGTTTGTATCAACCGGCCTCAACAACCATCTGTTGAAAGTGAATGCGATCGGTGTAGTAGTTGGTATGATTGTCGGTGCAATCGTTATCCCAAGATTTGGTATCATCGGAGGTATTGCGACCCAAATACTTATGGAAGTGCTTTACGTCGCTGGATGAATAATCGTAGCAAAGCGGAAGCGCGTTTCGCTCACTTTTTCTCGAAAATATTTCATAGTACTCATCGGAAGCGTACTCGTTCTTGCATGAGGCGCACGGCGATACACCAACTTCATCAGACCGTTCGCTTATAACGATTATCTCGAACTTGCGGTCTGGCTAGTTATTCTCAATGGGCTGATGCTCGCTGCAGGCTATAAGCCACTGAAAAAAGTGATGCAGGGCATAACTCACGATGGGAATGTTGATATTGCAGCTACCGGAGCACATATCAGCGCGACAGAAAGAGGTTAATATAAGGAGTTTATAAAAAAAAGAGCCATATGGCTCTTTTTTTATAGTCTGGAACTAATACGGTCAGATATCACTCAATACATACAACCTGTAATCGTTCGCGTTTCAGAAATTGCATCATACATACATACTTCAGATCCGTATTTTTGTTCATTGCACCACACATCTTTCCGGATCTGTTGCATTCTCTAGTGCAGCAAAGAGTGAAAATGTGTTTCATGGAGAAAAGACATTGCCGTATGCGTACCTATTTCCTCCTGCTGCCCATGGCGATACAGTCCCATTGGTCGGATCGACAGGAATCGACGTCATAATGCCAGACAGCTGTGAAATCCATGGCTGGGTTGCATTGCTATAAACGTATGAGTTCCCTAATACGCCACTGGGAGGCGGGTAGGTATTATTATCTGTTTTATAGATATGCAGGGCGTTTTGTATCTGCGCTAAGTCTGTTTTCCTTTTCGTATCTCTTGCTCTTCCCTGCACCGCTTGTAAACGAGGTACTAAGGCTGCTGCCAAAATACCTATTATCACGATGACAATAAGCATTTCGATGAGAGTAAAACCGGAACGTTTTTGTTTCATGGATATGTGAGAAATAATTGCAACCTATATATACATTATGAAGAGCTTTTCAAGTGTGAATACTAGTACGCTCTCGCGAAGAGCACCCTTTTCTTACTTGGATGTCACGTGCGGATACATACACCAAGTTCATCTTTTGAGTCGGCAGGTATACATCTGATCGTGGCCTTTGTCTCCTCTTTGATAAGTTCCTCTGTCTCTACCGTACCATCCCGATGCGCCATGACAAACTTTCCTTCATCAAGCGCTTTCTTGAACTCTTCATAGTCGTCGAGAGTGACAGTGTGCAGACTTCTCATCGTCTCGTTCTTCTCAAGCATTGATGATTGCATAGCCGGAAGGATGATATCAATATGTTTCTGGAGTTCCATGATCATCATCTCCTGCTTGACTCCGGTGTCTCTGCGGACAAGTTCAATATTTCCGTTCGCTACATCCCTTGGACCGACCGCAATACGGAGAGGCACCCCCTGCAGTTCGTATTGGTTGTACTTTCGTCCGGGGCTCTTCTGATCGTCCCGGTCAACCTTCACTTGCAGCGGGATGACGACATCACCGAGGAACTCAGAACTTACTGAAAAGACTGCTGTCTCTATCTGGGGCATTATTTTCTTTTCGATAAACGTATGTACCATAGCCTTTTCATCCTCATTTTTCCGGATAGGGACAATCACCACATGTGTTGATGCTATAGCAGGAGGAAGCACAAGTCCTTTGTCATCTGAATGTGACATAATGAGTCATCCCATGATACGGGTACTCACTCACCATGAGGTTGCATAGACATGCTCCGGTTGATTCTCCTTGTTGACGAATGTCACATCAAATGCTTTAGCAAAATTTTGTCCGAGATAATGCGATGTGCATCATTGCAGCGCCTTTCCGTCCTGCATAAAGCACTCTATCGTGTAGGTGTTTTCAGCACCGGCAAAACGTTCATTTTCTGACTTCTCGCCCGGCACTCCGGAGATGGCAAGAAAATTTCTGAAAAAATCCTGATAGACATGCCGCATCTGTGTCGCTTCATCGATCGCTTCCTGCGCAGTCGCGTGAGCAGTATGTCCTTCCTGCCGGAGAAATTCTGCAGTACGTAAAAACAGACGTGTCCTCATCTCCCATCTCATCACATTTGCCCGCTGATTGATCAGCAATGGCAGATCGCGATATGAGTGAATCCGGTCTTTATATGTATTCCGGATGATTGTCTCTGATGTCGGACGGATGATGAGCTCCTCTTCCAGCTTCGCATCCGGATCTACTTCTATGCCCCCGTTTCCGTCATTGCGTAGACGATAATGGGTGACAACAGCTGCTTCCTTTGCAAAGCCATCAACATGCTTTGCCTCCTTAGAAAAAAACGACTTTGGGATCAGCAACGGAAAATATGCATTCTGATGACCCGTCTTCTTAAACATCATATCGAGCGTCTTTTGCATGTTTTCCCAGAGAGCATAACCATATGGTCTGATCACCATACATCCGCGCACTGCAGAGTTTTGCGCCAGTTCCGCCTGTTCTACCAGTTCATTATACCATGCAGAAAAATCATCATTTCTCTTCGTTAACGCCATTATCATCTATATACAATTAAAATGATTTCTGCCCATATATAGGCAAAATGGCATCATATTGCAATCCTCTCTTGCTTTTTACGGCAGTTGACTTTATCCGGTGCTTTTGTAAAATTATGATACAAAACAAAAGCTTATGATAGAATCTATACACAACGAGAACTCTCCTTACGAACAAAGCGACGAGCATGTACACGCACATCAGGCTGAAGAGTCACCAGCTGAAGCGCCACAGACGTTCCTTATTACCGGAAGAGTATACTCATACGGCAAGCTACCGGACACTATGTTCAAGAAGATCCGGGATCAGGTGGAAAAAACATTACCGCAGCATGGCAATGTCATTGGGCTTCATACGTACAGCTCAAACGAAAACAGTTATGGTATCAAAGCCACTATCACCACCTCTCTCACACCAGCATCCATTCGGGAACTGTTTGAGGAAATAGAGGTCGGCAATCAGACAATACAATTATTTCCACTGATAAAAGTCACACTGCTAAGACAGTGACACCAATGAACAAACCGGCTGAGAAATTCTCATGCCGGCTTTTTTAATGTTGTTTTTTCTTCCCCCATCTCCGCTCCGGTTTCTCTCCTTTCTTATAGCAGATGCGTATGAGTGAAATAGTAACAATGACACAAAGAAGTATCATAAATGCGACTTCATTTGGCGCAGAAGTCTCGTCGATAGTTAACGCAAGGAGAATAATAATCAGTGCATATGCTATAGTCACTGCCCGTCACTGCCGCGTCACCGGAACTCGTCCCCATCAGTAAGTCTTATTTTTAAATCGAAGTTTTTCCATACAAGGTTAGTCAGGTAGTAAATCACTGACTATTATACAGCGATAGATTTCTTTTTCTATACAAAAAATCCCACCGCATGGATGGGATTTTTCTGAGAACATATTAGTCACGGCGATACATCTCGCTTTCACGTCTCGCGCAGAGAGCATGATCAAGGCTGTATCTCTTTGCTCCTGAAACAATGAGTGAGATAAGGATACCAAGAAGAACCATTTCAAGTTCTGCTGATCTCACTGTCCATCCGAGCTTGGTGATAGCGAAGAGCATGATCACAGCGAGTACAGTCGCAGCAACACGAGTTGCAAGACCGAGAACGAGCATAGCTCCTCCGACAGTTTCACAGATCGCTACGATCCGGAACCGTGTTTCATTTGAGAAGAATGTTAATCCGTTGTCTGTAGCTGCGCTTCCAACAAACTCCATCATACCTGCAGCAGGCATCATAAGCTTTGTTATACCGTGGTAAAGGAATACTGCACCGATAACGAGACGAACGATCAGGTTACCAGCACATCCTTTATGAAATCTTTTCATAGTAGTTCCAATAAAATATAAAACTACTATTTACTAGCGATTCTCGCCACAGTTGCAAGCATTTCTTCTCTTTCTTCCGGAGACCTCCTGTCAGGCAATTTACCGAAAGTCGTCCATGAACGCATTTTCATCCCGACATAAAATATTCTCGTGAAGAACCAACTCATCCAAATGATCAATCCAAATGTCCGCAACACCCGGTTTGGCGATCACGCAGTAAAGATTACTCTTGCTGCTTTCCTTTTCAAAAGCCTGTATGGAAGTAACCCTACTCCATCTTTCTTATAGATATAGGCAAACTTACTGGTGAAGTTCATATCGAACCAATTCTTCATGATAGCCGGTGCATCGAACCACCGAAGCGGAAAGATAAATACGATCTCCTCTGCCCGTGTGATCTTCTCCTGTATCGCATCTCTTTTTGCATCAGGCACAGGTTTATTGTTTTCATCAAGCATCAGGTAGTCCTGTTTCCATTCATCGTTGTAGAGATCCATCAGAAAAATATCATGCCCGCATTTCTCCGACACCTCTATAAATCTCTTAGCAATCTTATGGGTAAATCCCTCCGGATTCGGGTGCGCCGTGATGATCAACTTTTTCATGCAATAAAAAAACTGGTTAAATGATTACACCAGTTCTACTGATTTGAGATTAAATTAACATTAAATTATTGCTGAGAAAGAGATTCACCGATTTCTGAGAGAACATTATGTCTCTGATATGGAATGAACATCGAAGGATTATGCGGGATCTTTTTGATTGATACATGATCTTTATGAGCAATCATTTGTTTTGCCTTTTCCATCATCTCGCTTTCCATGGATTCTGACAGCCTTCCGGTATTATTGAATATAATACTTGAAAGATCTCATTGAATAGAATCTATAAGTGCAATCACATCTTTAATCTGTTCAATCGGCTCTGGTTCGGGGATTGTCACGATAGAAAATTTTGCATCCATAATCATCTGTCTCGCATCGAGAAGTCTCTCCATGTAATGATCCGCATGTTTAATATAATCTGACTGGAGATATGCTTTAATATCTGGCCAGAAAGCACCAATTGCTTTCAATTTCAAGAATCATGTTTCTGAAAGATTATGGATACTCTTCGCAACCTTATTAGTTGAATTGATAAGCTTTCCCAGTCATGTCGTCGGCTCTACATCGATGATCACAGAATCATATTCATTTTTTGCCTGCTGTAATACCTGGACAAGGGTGATAAATTTGTGGAGTCATTCAACATCTGTCGTCACCCCAAAGAAATCGTGCAGCATATCATTGAATGCTATCAGCCCATAATCATCAGGGAATTGTTTCATATATGTCTCAAACGAATCAAGCTCCCTTCTTGATTGGAGATATATTGGTGTCTGTATTGAAGTAAAATCTAGATTATCAATATGCGTACGGGTAATGCTATTGATAGGATATTCTGTTAGCTCTATCACTCTTGCTAAAGCTTTCCCTCCATCCATATCAACCACCAGCGTCTTTTTATGCTCTTTCAAAACAGAAAATAATGCCTTTGCCGCAGACACGGTACTCTTTCCAACGCCTCATTTCCCAGCGTTGATCTCTATCTCACATGATGGTTTATGCATGTGTGAGATAATAAATATATTGAAACATAAGTCAATAATTCTTGAAATACAAAAAAATATGACCTACGTCATACTTTTGTTCAGAGCCAGAGAGAATTGAACTCCCGACGCGGAGCTTTGGAGACTCCCGCTCTACCACTGAGCTATGGCCCTATCTCGTATTATGATATGATGATAATGCAATTATGGTGGGTTTGCGGGGATTCGAACCCCGGACCAGGAGCTTAAGAGGCTCTTGCTCTACCGACTGAGCTACAAACCCATATGTAGCTGGTAACGTATCTGCGATGATAAAAAAAAGACGGGTAAATGCAACAGATTTTCGCCGACCTTTGCCAGTTTGCTTGCATTAGGACAAACGAAGCATATACTACAATAGTATTTATCACTAAATGAAAACAGATGGAATTCAACTGGATTACACGATTGATCGTGATTGGAGTGATACTTATTATTATGGGACTCAAGATCGTCAAGCCAAGGACAGCAAAAGTGGTGCTGACACTTGGTAAAGTAACCGGCGTCCTGAGAGAGGGGCTCAATATCATCATCCCCTTCATCCAGACGACCAGAACACAGACGCTTGCTATGACAAACTTTGACGTGACCGTTGATGGAATCACGAAAGACAATGTGAAGACCGTTGTCGGCCTCAATGTGATCTTTAAGGTAAAAGATGATAACCAATCAATCATCGATTCAGTGTTCATCATCACTGATCCTATCAGAGCTATCAAGGCGATGGTGGAAGAACAACTGAGAGCAAAGGTGTACGAGTTCCAGCACGATGAAATCTTCGGAAAAAGAAGTGAAATCGGCGACGAAGTGAAAGGAACGCTTGCAGCGAAACTCCAGGAGTTTGGTATGGCGCTCGACAGTGTCCAGGTAAAGGACATCCAGCTTGATGCGCGTGTACAGGAAGCGATGAACAGCGTCGTCGCATCATCAAAAAACAAGCTTGCTGCCATCTACGACGCAGAAGGACGCAAGCAGGCAGACATCCTGAAAGCGGAAGCCGACAAAGAGGTGAAGAAACTCATCGGTGAAGGTATGGCGCTCCAGAGAGAAGCCATCGCAAATGGTTTCAAGAACTCCATCGAAGAGATCAAATCGTCAGACAACGCTCTCAGATGAAGTGAGATACTCGACTTCCTTCTCGCTGCCTCACGTATAGAGACACTCGAAAAAATCGGTGATAAGAACGCTAAAGTGATCTATGTGAATGAGAACCTTGAAGGGAAAATGGCATCGATGATAGGCAGCTGATCAGAAAACTTCTAATATTGCAATGAGCAAGTGATTGATTATACTTTCTCTCAGATCGCCCTGTTCTCAGGATGATACGATACAATGAGAATCAATAACGTTCTCTGTTGTGTTGTTTGATTTATAGCCTGGCACATTGCCAGGTTTTTTTTCTTATAAAAAATTACTATTGCAATTTGCGCATAGTCGGCTATGTTTCATTCATCACCAAAACATCATGCTTATGAAATGAGGGGAAGTGGATCAACCAATGCAAGCCACTATACGCCCCAGGCTTATGCGCTTTCTCAGAATGTTGTTAATGAACACTTTATTGGACCGGGTTTCTCCCGGTCTTTTTTCATATAGAAAAAACCATTGACTTTGCGATTCATCGGACTATCGTGTGGGCACACGTAAAAATATCTCGTTATGAAAGTAAGATTCAGCAGTTCTTAAAGTGCTCTGGGCTAATGCATTTCATTAACTTTAAAACACTCGGTTGGTTCAACCGAGTGCCTTTTTTTATAGAGAAAGCATATTACGCACTCAATCCGTCTCTTGTTCCTCTCCGCAACGCTCTCAGCATTTTCCCTTTCTGCTGTGCGTACAACAGTATGAAAAGTGCGAATCGGAGTGTATTGGTCCATAGTCCCTCTCCGAAGAATAGAATCTTCTGCCATGTATTCGCGTTGTTCTTCACAAACAGGATACGATTCTTCGCCTTCTGATAGACGCCATCTTCAGTAGCGATAAATGATTGCTCAAGTTTTGTCTTGTCTCTTTCCATATGATGGATGACATTATGTCTGCTGACAGCGATAGGACCGATATGGCGATATCGTCTGTGGGTCAGGTCGATGTCCTCAAAGACAAATGGCATACGCTCATCAAAAAGGAGTTCTTTGAAATGAGCTGTCTTGCCGAAGAGCGAATTGCCCCCGATCATCTGCGGATAGTAGAAACTAATATCATCTGCGTTTTTCCTGAAGAGGTCAGCGACAGTACCGAAGAGTCTTGCTTTTCGTCAACCTAGTATCGGCTCTGGCCGTGAAAGCCGGTAGTGAAATTGTCTGATGCCGACTGACTGGATGCGGTCGGTCTGACGCCGTCCGATCATCGGCGAATAGAGCAATGTATCATGTTTTGCTATTTCCTGATATTCTCTGAGGGATGTTTCAAAAAACTCTTCGCCAAAGATATTATCATCGTCTATCAGATAGAGATACTTTGACGTTGCCATATGAATGCCATAATTTCTGGTATATGCTGCTCCTCCGCCAGGCTGAAAATCATGCGTCACATTGGTCACCGATGTGAGTCTTCTTGCAATTGCTTCGCTTGCCACACTGCTGATCTCTTCACCCAACACTTCCCATTCGTGCTCGGTGATGAGCTTATCAACAATAAGGAAAATATGCTCCGGCAGGAGCGTTTGCGTGTTGAGTGACTGGAATAACGGCGTAATCGTCTTGAGGTCGCCTCTGGTAGGAATGACGAGATCGAATTGCATACTACGAATTGTATGGAAAGGTTACGATGTTACAATAAAAAAAGCTTAGAGGGTACTCTAAGCATGTAATAGCATTACTAAGTTTGCCGATCGATCTCTAGATGAGGTACAGGACTCTTGAAGACTGCTCTGCATGTGCTGCATTGGTTTACTCGCGATTCTGTATTTATCGCAGTATACATTTCATGAGGACACTTTTTCTGTAAAATCATGAGCTTTGCCTCATAGCTGGTCTTTTGCTGTTCGGCATTGTTTTTATCTGTCTTGTTTGTGTGAATGCTCTGAATAAGCAAATCACATGCTACAATATCCTGGAGCAACTCTGCGATGCGCAGCTGCTCCACGTCATTTAATCGTGTCGTGTTATTCATTGGGAGTTTTTTATTTTGAACACGAAATATATGTATTAACCATGCAAATATCAACCTATTGTGCAGGCGTCTCTGGTGAGTCAGCTGCAGCAGGAGCTGCTGAAACAGGGGTCGCTGTTGCTGATGCAGATTGATCTCCGGTCAGAAGATCGGTGGAAACGGTTGCATCTTCAGCTTCCTGTGTGAGGATACCTAGTCTTGCTTGGATCTCTGCTTCAACGAATTCTTTCTTGCGTCCATATTTCTTCGCGCTGTACTCCTGAAGGATTGCAGCTGCCTTCTTATTCTGATAATCTTTTGTCCATATACTGTTCATACTGAAGACACGTGATGTCGAGTTATTGATGTTCAGCTTCACATACGCTTTATAGTTTGCGATACCGACGATATCCTGCGCGCTCAGCACTGGCGCATATTCCTTCTCGAGGAACTCTGCATCAGGCGCACCAACTTTGAATGATTGCATCGTACCCACGTTACCGAATACCGCATCCTTCACTGATTTTTTCCCGCCGGCAGATTCACCGATGTTGTTGCTTGCTCCGCCGTCCAGCTGTGCGATATACTGATGCGACATGATCAGACCGAGCTTATACTTACGTGCCTCTGAAAGGATGTCAGCGAAAGTATTAGTGACAAAGTTCTGGAATTCGTCTACATACAGGTAGAAATCCTTACGCTCATCTTCGGGTATATCCTGACGCGACATCGCTGCATTGTAGATGTTTGAAACGAGCACCATACCAAGCAGCTGTGCATTGAGCTCACCGATCTTTCCCTTCGAAAGGTTGACGAGAAGGATCTTACCGCTGTCCATTATCTCTCTGAAGTTGAATGCAGATTTTGTCTGTCCGATAATATTACGGATAAGCGAGTTCGTGATGAACGATACAAACTTTGATGTGAAGTACGGGATGATTTCCTGCTTTTCACGTTCACCGATAGCATTATACGTTCTCTCCCGGAAGTTTTTCACTACAGGATTTTTTACTTTTCTCACTTTGTATTCTCTATATGTTTCATCAGTAAACAGCCTCGGCACATCAATCAATGTCGCAGGATCATCGAGATCCTCCAGCAGCGTCAGTGATCCGTACTTGAAATACTCCTGAATACGCGGACCAAAGATTTCCGGACCGAACATCTTGAGGAACATTTCGGTTGCATCGTTCACCACATGATCTGATTCATCCACCGAACTGATCTCATACAGATTGAGACCCATCGGACGATCTTCATTACCTGCATCGAAGTAGACAACATCTTTCGCTCTTTCCTTTGGGATGTATTCGAGGATACTTTCCACAAGATCGCCATGCGGGTCAATCACGCAGCATCCGTTACCAGCCCGGATATCCTGACGTGCAAGCATATCAATATAGACTGACTTACCGGTACCAGACTTTCCGATCACATAATGATGTCTCGTTCTGTCCTTCTTCAGCATATATACGGGCGTATACGTGTTACGATAGATATTGATACCCAATAATATTCCATCCTTAAATACACGTAATCATTTCTTGATGACTTTCTTCACTCTTTCTATCATCTTCTTTCCATCCTTCTCGACGACGGTTTCTCACTCACCAAGTTTCTGTCCTTCAGTATAATCAGCATAGTCAGTTACTGTTTCCTCTTTTGTTCCGACAGCCCAGTGGCTCACCTTATCAAAGATTTTCTCCACTTTACCACCCAGATATTCTTCAGCAACCTGCCCGGTGATGATAAAATCAGTCGGCTGTGTCAGATGCGGCAGATTATCCGGTGCAGCAAGCATCTTATAGTCAAGCCATTTGATGATCGGTGAGCGGTTGTAGATACCATCAGGCATGTGGAAAAGTGATGTCAGCGCATTCGGCGTCATGATATTCTTCTTGAAGAAGAAGTGACACAGTGAGAATCTCGCTGCGAATCTCCGCATCGGCTTAAATATCAATGCTAATGCATCTGACAGGAACTCATTATTGTCTAGTTCATTATTGAATTCGTCACGGAAAATAGTGAAGATAGAGACCATATTGTCAATATTCTGGTGTGCGCGCTGCGGATCATCGGAAGATGAGATCAGTATGATTCCCGTATCAAATGCATGCTTACCTGCTTCCTCACCCATGATATTGAGTGCTTCTTCTTCTGCCTTGGTCATACGGACCATTTCTTTCCCTCACTCCTGGATAGTTTCACCGTCAGGTCACTTACGCTTATGATTGCCCTTGATCAGCAGTCACAGAAGCGCAATGATCCGATATGGAGGTAAAAGCCGCTTTCGCATATGACGCTTTCCGCCTTTCACATAAAAGTTATCTTTTCTGTAGAGTCATGTCGCCCACTTCTGCGCTGTCTTGTTAAACTTGTCACCAATAGGTTTGATAGGCATGACTATCGTAAATGTATCCTCTGTCGACATCTTTCCCATCGTATCCACGATGTTATTGATCGGATCGTCGGGCATCTGCTTGAATGTCTTGATCGGGAATACAGCATTTTTCACTGTCTCCATGACAGTGATATCGTAGTGTTTCTTTCCAAAAAATCTTGGTCTTTTTGCAAGCATCTCTATCGAAGCATCAGAGAACTGCGCCGCTATCGCCGACTCTACGATCTTTCTGTATTCAGGGTACACTCCCATCACACACGAAAGCTGGCCTTTTTCATAATGCCATATGAGGGTCACCTTCGGCTTATTGAAGATGCCACGGATTATCGTTTCATAAAATGACGACTGTCCAAGCTTGTGTAATGCATCATAGACCTGCCCCATACGTGAGATCTTTTCCTTCATGTCTTTTGCAACATCGTGTGCCTGTTCACGGGAAATCTTATCGTCACCACGCGGAAGTACAATACGAACATAGACGATACGCCGTGCATTGAGGACATCGTATAAGAATACGATGAGATATCTAAAGAGCTTAAAGAACAAGACAATGCCGACGATTGCAGCAATTGCCCGGCCGGCCATTTCCAGCACATGTGAAAAATCACCGATGCCCATATCTGTCCACGCAGGCATAAGTTTTGACAGTCCCAGATCAGCAAGCGATGGAATAGGAAATCAGAAAACGGTTTTTGAGGTTTCTGTCACAGCAGCACCAGTCACAGCAGGCACATCAGCTGCCGTACCAGTGAATGAGGAAACGAAATCGTATATTTCATGCACAGGCATCTCCTTGTAGCAGACCTGCTTGAGTTCTGCTCCCCATGCTTTTGTTGCAAGTTCTCCAATGGTCGTGATACCTGAAATCACATCCTGCTTGAGGCCATCGGTTGAAAGGAGTGCTTGAACTAATTTATCGGTACACAATGTCATATAATTTTGTTTGTTTTTGAGGATTAAATCGGCTTTTTTCTAGTATATCCATAATGATCCATAGAGACAAAACCAAGCCATCATTGGGGTCAAATACCCAGAAATAATCATTGACTATAGATAGAAATTACCTACAATATGCCTTGATCCATCCAAAAGCGCACGAAAAGGCACAGAAATCCCTTATTTGCTTATTCTTTCACTATGTATAAGTACGAACAAATCCAGCTAGATGTAAAGGCGGCAACGATGATCAATGAGCTCTCCTCAGATGACTATAAGAAGCAAGGATTACCTGAAAACTTTACGACATTAGAGCATGTTACAGAGAAATACCGTGCATATCTTGCTGATGTGATGGCATTTTGCAAAGTACAGCAGGAAATTGAAGACATACATGAAAAAGACGCGAAGGTGTCGCTGAGTGGTCATGTTATCTACGAGGAGCAGCTTCGTCAAGAAGTTGCAGATACCCTTTTAAGAGCTCCTGATACCACTCCCGAAATTAAAAAGCAACTCATATCATTTCCTGACGTATGGAGTATGCTGGGTCGTGTGGTTGGCTCGAGTTATGAGAAACGCGCAGACAACTTTTTTGGGCACCTCCAAATGTTTGGAGAAAAGACTATCAGTGAGGATGAAAAGAAATACCTTAGAGCGGAACTTGAAAAAGCCACCATGCCGTTTGACTACGAGCGTATTGATGAGTTTACTGCTGCATATCCAAAGGTATATAACATTGTGAACAAAATGAATGAAGATAACGAAGAAGATTTTGATTTTTGGCTTTTATGGAACAACAAATACTTCAAGAGACTATTAACAAACGAGGAAATTGATGCATTATTCAAAGAGATTCTTTCTCATGTGACTGATGAGCAGCTCATAGATGCGCATAAGAATATCATGGAACATACTCGGGACAATGCTGCTCGTTCATTATGATTTCGCACTGACTTCAAAGGATATGGAGTTCTAAACGGACAGGAAATGATACAAAAGATTAAAGAATTTAGAGACATTCCAACAGAGCAATCAACGCAATAAAAAAGAGCCATCCGGCTCTTTTTTTATAATCTCATATTGCTTACTCACCTTTCTCACCCAACCGTCTCTCTGCCTCTAACGCAGCCATACAACCTGTTCCCGCTGATGTAACTGCCTGACGATAGATATGATCCTGGACATCGCCGGCAGCAAAGACTCCTTCTTTACTCGTCTGGGTTGTACCAGGCGTAGTCTTAATATACCCCATATCATCAAGTTCTAGCTGATTCATCAGGAAAGCGGTATTGGGGATGTGTCCGATCGCGTAGAACAGCCCCTGTGCATCTATCCATGTCTCCTCTTTTGAAACATTGTTTACCACTTTTGCTTTCCTCAGGATCGTATCTCCCTGGACCTCGAGAAGCTCTGTATTCCATAGTATGGTGATCTTAGGGTTATTCTTCACTCTTTCCTGCATTGCTTTTGATGCGCGCATAACATCACGTCTGACGAGCATTGTGACATGACTTGCAAACTTGGTCATGTGCATCGCTTCTTCGCATGCAACGTCTCCTCCGCCGACAACAATGATTTGCTGATTGCGGAAAATCGGCAGCGCACCATCACAGACTGCGCACGCGCTGATGCCTTTCTGCCGGAATTCGTTTTCGCCCGGCACCGCCATACGTTTTGCAGTTGCGCCGGTGGTGATGATAAGCGTTTTTGCTTCAATCACTTCACTATCAAGATAGACCTTATACGGCCGTGATGAGAGATCGACTTTATCAACCGTTTTTGTCTCTACTCTTGCACCACAGTGAATAGCCTGCTCACGCATCTTGATCATCAGTTCCGGACCGTTGATACTGGTGAATCCAGGGTAATTTTCTACCTCTGTCGTGGTAGTGAGCTGTCCGCCGGGCGCCATCCCTCACGCGTAAAACCCCTCATACATGATGGGATTGAGTGATGCACGCGCAGCATATATTGCTGCGGTATTTCCTGCGGGTCCGCCCCCTATGATGACAACATTCTCCATGAATATCTTGTGATAATTGATGATAAAATGTATTAATGCCTTTGCTCTCTGCTTTGTTTTTTATACTGAAATGCGATGAGAATAACGCCAATCGTGATACAGATATCAGCGATGTTGAATACCGGGAACGGTCAAATATCTATCCGGTCTCTGACGCCGCTGAAGATGAAACGGTCATAGAGATTGCCGAGTGCGCCCGCATACAACAGGATAAATGACTCAGTCCTGATCGCTTTCGTATGATAGAGATAGATGAATCCCATAAGTATAAGTATAGTTATCATGATGATGATATCAGTGCTGATATTGATAGACCACGCCCCTCATGCATTGAGCATCGGCGTCGTGAGTGCTGTATCAATATCATGGGTGAATATCAGGTACTTGCTTGCCAGATCTGTTATAACCAAGAGAGCGATGCATATGATGACACTGAGGTTTCACTTGTTTTTTCCGATCAAAGACATAAGGTAAATCCCGTTTTAACTTGCTAAAAAACAGTTATGCTTCAGGAATTTATGGATTTTGTGTTGAAAAACAACATCATCGGGATGGCCATTGGTCTTCTTATTGCTGCAAAAGTCAGTGATGTGGTCAAATCACTCGTGGAAGACCTGCTCACACCTGCTCTGTTTGCACCAACGATGAAAAAGCTGAAGGTGGAAAAATTACAAGATCTGTCATTTAGATGAGTGCTCTATGGAAGAGTTCTCGCAAGAGTGATTGACTTTTTGGTGACTGCATTGATAGTCTTTCTGATTATAAAATATTTCAGTATTAAAACACCATAAAAAGGATTATTCGGCTTGCAAACTTCCTCTAAGATAAGTAGCATTGAGATGATTTTATACGTAAAACAGAGCAATACAATGCCAATAACACAAAGAAGAAAGAAAAAATGAGCACCGCTCATCGCAGTCATTTTGATCCTTGCAGTTGTTGCACTTGGATTGTGGTATCTGCAAAAAACCGGCTCTAAAATAGAAGAAAACAATAATGGAACCGGCACAGGCAACATTATCGGCAACAGCCTGTTATCTAATCTCTATGTGGACAAAGAAGTGATCCTTACCGGCGAAATACAGCCATCAACCGATCCGGTAAAATACTCATATATCTTAAAACTGGCTACAAATGAAGAAGTAGGGCTCGTCAGCACAAAGACTGCTATCGGAAACTACAGCGGAAAGGTATCAGTGAAAGGTAAGGTGAAAAGCTATGATGATAACATGTATGTCATCGATGTATCGTTCATCACGACTGATACCAATGCGAATCTCACTGCAGACTCATCAACGACAAAAACGTATATAGCAAGTGCAAATATGCTGGTAGATGTGTCAGCACATCCGTCTTCGCTTTCAGTGACGACTGAAAACAATACATTCACTGTCAGTGATACTGCGTCAAGCGCAAGCGGTGACATCATCACGCTTACTTACTTCACATGTCAGCAGAGTGACCCTCTGAAGGACTGTCAGCAGATCCAGACATCAGCAAACGCAGGTGATCAGTTCACCAATACACAGGGTCTTACATTCTACAAGCTTGCTGAGGCTGGTAAGCGGTTTGCAGTCAATGAGAACATCGGTTATATGGTATCGGTGCCAAAAGACGCATTCTTCTATAAGGTATCATCGTACCTCTACCCGCTTAACACAAAGTACATTCAAGGCCGTGTTGCATCACAAGCATCAAATTACTGCTACAATGCAAATTCAAGACTTGCAACAATCAGTAAGCAAACAACAGCAATGAAAGGAAACACTTGGACGACTACTGTAGATGGTGTTGATACTGATGGCAAAAATGTTACTTGTACGCTCGATCTTACATTTGGCGAGCATACAGAAACGATGTCAATGACCAGCTACATCGTGAGCGGTGAGACAACAACTCCTGCATGAACCGGTACAACAGCAGGAACAACTCCAGATTCAACCACAACTACTCCCACTACCGTAGGTGCTGTGCCTGGCCCTACATCGACCGGCTACATGTTTGTCTCAAACAGAGGAAACTATACGATCTTCTTTCCTTCACAAAAGATCGCGTTTGAAGGCGTAAACCTCAACGAAACTTTTGGGCTGACAAAGACGAACTGTTACGTTGATATCCAGGTGAAAGCATACGCTGATATGGACAATACAGCAGTCGCTCCTGGTGTGGAGATCTATGAGTGTGTGTCACAGCTGACTGTTGAGGAAATCAAAGCAAAGCTTCCTCAGCATATCGTCGTGAGAAGCAAAGATGAATCAAAAGTCTTCATCGTGAAGACTAACGACGAATCATGGGCATCTTTTGCACAGGGCGTAGTGATCGAATAAGCAAACAATATTGCTATGATATAAAAAATCTAACCAGACGGTTAGATTTTTCTTTTATTGTTTTTCTACTATTACTGCCTCATAGCTGCTTCGAGCTGCGTATCGTACCCCTGGCGTAATTGATCAAGGTCAAGTGCCACTTCTACGTCGGGTTCGATGCCGATTCATTCGATTGCTTTCTTAGTCTTCCCGGTATACCAATGTGCTATTGTCAGTTTAAAGCTACTGTTGTCAGCGAGTGGCTGAAGGTACTGCACTGATCCTTTCCCATATGATGTCTCACCGACAATTGTCGTGTTGGGAAAGTAGTCTTTGATAGTTCATGCCATGATCTCTGATGCAGATGCTGTCGCACCGTTGATGAGGATCACGATCCTGATTTTCGAGAAATCAACAGTCTTTCTTCCTGCAGAGACCACGACCTCCTCTCCGTATCTGCTCTGTGTGACTACGACTGGCTGATCCTTCTCCACAAAGTCACTCAGCATATCTGCAACATCACTTAAACTTCCTCCGGGGTTGTTTCTCAGATCAATAATGATCTTACCGGCATTCTGGATCGCTGATGCATTTTTTGCCAGCGTCTCCTGCCAGGTAGCTGCGATCCCCCATCCAAATGAATGGATGCTGATGAGCGGCACGTTATTTCTCAGTGTATAATCAAGCATACTTACAACGATCTTCGCTCTCGTTACGGTAATAACCTGCGACGTACCTCTGCGCATGATTGTTAGCTTCACCGATGTTCCTGCAGGTCATTTAATCTTTGCTATCACACTGTCGAGCGAATCTTTTTCCGTGATCGTATAGTCATCGACTTTGATGATACGGTCATTTGGCTGCATACCTGCTTTCTGCGCAGGCGCATCTTTCACGAGCGATGTGACAATCACTTCACCCGGACGAATCAGATCAAGATATCCTCCAATTCATTCAAAGCTGCCGTTGAGCGAGTCGTTAAACTCTGCTGCTTCGACCGGTGGGAAATACTGTGTATGAATATCGCCAACCGCATTGCTCATTCCTTTGATAGCACCATCTATCAGCACCGGGTCTGTCACGCTTCCTCCTGTCCGATAGTCAGACCTCAGCATCTGATACACCTGAGAAAGGATGTCAAATCCTTCAGCGTTGATCAAAGGGCTCTGATAGTTCCGGTTCATTCACCGACGCGTCTGATTACCTATACTCAGAAGCATCTGGTAGGTCGGAAGTGAATCAATCAGTGTCACGAACGCATCACGAGTCAGATAATCATCATCTTCATTTACATTCGGATCGATCTTCATCGTCCTGCTGACAAATACATTGACAAATCTTGCTGTCACCGGCGCATTCCGCTGATATGTGACTGCACTATTTGGCATAAAGCCCAGATAAACACATTTTTGTAACGCACTGTAGAGCCTGTCTTCACGCTTGACTCCGGGAATCCTTAAAGGGATCTGTCTGAACACCTCAGGGACACCTACACCGACAGTGTTACAATACTGCGTAAAAAACTCTTTCATAGGAATGGGTCTTGTGTCCTTCTTCTTCTCGACAACCGTAAACGTCATACCCGGCACAGTAGATTCCACCTCTACAGCAGAGACAAATCCCGCTGATATGATGATTGTGCTTGCAGCAATCGCTGCTAATTGTTTATACATACTCATGAGGCAATACATAATAAATGATTATAACACTGTTACCGGTAGTTTTATTTTCTTCCCTTTATATGCTATCATTACCGCTGTTTCTCCTATAGTCTCTATCTTTCCCTGCATGAGTATCCGTGATGTATCGACTTTCACTCATACCGATCCATGAAGTGCCTGCTCAATATCTTTTGCTGACACCTTTTCATAGAGGTGTCACTGCGGCGTTGACTTCTTCTGTATCTTTACCGATCCGCCGTCAGACACCCAAAGCTGAATCGCATCAAACGCCGCTTTCTCTTCCTGCTCATGTTTCTGATGCTTTTCCTTTTTTAATTTCATCGCCTCGAGCGCCTGTTTGTCAGCCACCTTTGCTTTCCCTTGTGCAAACAGCACGTTTTTGGCATAGGGGATGGCGACAGATACAACATCATCTTTGTTGCCAAGTCATTTCACACTTTGCAGCAATACGACATCCACTTTATTTGACATGTTCATACAGTTCATAAGATAAATATTATTGCAGACGCAGTTTCTCATAGTATGTATCCATCTCACCATCGTCGTATGATGTATGATGCCGCTGAGCGTTCTTCACCCCTATCAGAGATGGCACAAGATGGATATGAAAGTGCGGCACTTCGACTCATTCGACTATCACATGCACATAGTCGCATCACAATGTTTTCTTCATATGTTTCATCATCCTCTTCACGATGACAAATGCATGTGAGATCGTCTCATCATCGCATTCTTCCATCCGCTGGCATGGCTGCTTTGTAATCACGAGCGCATGTCACTTCTGGATGGGATTGATATCCATGATAGCGATGACCTTGTCATCTTCATAGAGTTTCTTTGAAGGGATCTCACCTGCAATGATACGTTCAAACAGCGTGCTCATGTGCGTACACTATAAAGTAAAAGATTCTTTGCCCATCATACCGAAAGGACAAAGGAGTACAATACCTCATGATTAGTGGCTCTGTCCCGTGCCTTTTCCGCTGGTGCTTCTCAGCCGTTCTATCACCATAGGCACGTTGTCCGTCATGATGTATCTGATGCCCATATTGTATATCTTTTGAAGATCCTGTACATTATTCACCGTGTAGGTGACAGTTTTCTTTTTGAGTCCGTGAATGTGATTCACGATAAACGGTTCGTATGATTGATATGGGAGCATGAAAAATGAAAAATTGGTGTCTTTGAGACGTGTATAATCTTCCGATGCAAATGTATCCCACCCGAGAAGAAGCTTTTTCCCTTCTCTTTGCAGCAGCGCTGTCACTGCCGGATCGTAACTCGAAACGACAACGTCTTTCTCTCTCTTCAGCGCCTTGATCGTATCGATCACGTCTTTTACCTGGTGCTCTGCATGCCCCGTCTGCACAACTTTGATCTCAACGAATGTATAGTCAAAGTGTCATTCCGTCTTCTGCAGCGCTTCCGTAAAGGTCAATACCGGTTCACCGTTAAATAGTTTACAGTTATCCTTTATCTCTTTGAGGGTGAAATCACTGACATTTTTTTTGCCATCACTGTTCTTGCATTGGGTGCGACCGATATCCGGTCCATGCATGACAACCTGATAGTTGTCCTTAGTGAGCGAGAGGTCAAATTCGATCGCATCTGCTCCCTGCTCCTTTGCGCGCATAAAGCTCGAGTAGCTATTTGGCGCCTCTATCATAGGCGCTCCCTGATGACCGATGATCACCAGTCACTTTGCCTGCTTCATATTTTCAATATCCTGCATGTCCTTCATCAGACTGCCGGTATACTGCTGAAATCTCTTATACGCATTGATATATGTCAGATTCTGCTTGTCAGTATTTGCGGTAATTGTCCATGATTCTCCATCTTTATCAGTAGCGATATACTGTCTTTCGACATACTGGCAGTAGCGGATCGCCTGCTTTCTTCATTCGTATTTACCCAGCATATCATTGAAACGGCTATTCAGCTGCACCTGTCCGGTACCGTATCGGTACTTGAGTGATGAGAACACATCAATATGCTGGATAACATCGTCACTGAATGTATCAGGTTCTATGCCGGGACCGATCACTGTCATGACCGCCCTTCCGTTGGCGCTTTGTCCGAATTTCTGGAACTCCTCACGTTCGAGCGGTTCCATCTTTCTATGATCGCCGACAATGATCAGCGTTCCATTTTTGAAGAATCCATCGTTCTTCAGCTGATCGTAGAATTGCTGGAGCTCAAGATCCGAGTAAGTCATCGCAGCACGTTCGCTGTTTCCTCCGGGTGAACTGTACGGCTTATGCGAAGAGATGGTCTGCAGTCCTAAGAATAGAGGTTTTTTCTTGTCTCTTGTGCGGATGACATCCAGTGCTTTGTTGTAAAGCTCACCATCGGGCGCAGCGTTGAACACGTATTTCTGTCCAGTGAGAAACGCTTCCTCTCCGATGATCGTTGTGAAATCAAGACGCTCTAAGAACTCTCTCTGATGCAGAAACGTCAGCGGCACGCTGCTGAGAAATGTCGTCTGGTAACCAAGTGAGTTGAAGAACTGCGGCAACGCTTCAGTATATGATTTATAGTTCTTATAGTCTTCAGATGATCACTGCATCACTTCCCATGGTTCCACTCACTGCAGCAATGCGATATGAGAGACTTCGGACGTACATCCGTTAGAGATGAAATTGGTATATGTGATGCCGTCCGCAGCAACACGGTCAAATCCTGTAAGGTAATCATGCTGTCATCCTGATCTCTTCGAATCGACCGTAGAGAATGATTCAGCAAAGAGCACGATCACATCACCTTTCCTTTTCTGTCCGACCATAGGCACATAATAGCTCTCGTACGACTGGAGCTCTCTTCCCGGCAGTGCATTTACATCCTCCGCTTTCGCTACCGCAGCAATCTCCTGGATGTTTATCGCAAGGACGTTGTTACGGAAGTGAAAATCCGTATCACTCAGCAGGTTGACGCCACTAAAAAGAATGCACATCGCGAAGAATACCAATGCCGCTCTGAGATGCATGTTCTTTTTGCGGATCACCGGAAACCGCTTCTGCACAAGCAGAAAGAAGATAAACAGTATCGTGACAAACACTATCGCCCGCACTAACGGATAGACGACGTAACTTGCGCCGTTTCTGAGTGACACGAACTGCAGCAGGTCCATCAGATAAAATCTGCTCTGAAAGTAATAGATGGAGAACATATCGCTCACATACAGCAGCATGAGCAGCAATGCTGTGACATTGACGTACCATTTGAACCGCTTCTTGCGGATCACTGCATTAAGAAACGCACCGACAAATATCAATCCGACGATCATGAAATCACTCGCAAGAATGCTGATATAATTAATCATCGTATCAGCAAGATTGGTGCCGATAAGCGCTGCCCCGTATGCCTGATGAACCAGGAACATCTTCATGATGATCAGAAATACCGCCATAGCCAAAAGCGTTCTTCCGTACCATGGTGAGTAGAGCACAGATTGTTTGGTATGATCCCGCAGGTTTTGATGCTGTCTGCCTACCCATGTTTTACGTGGTGTACGCTTTATGTTAGTTTTTTTCATACTATGTGATGATTTCTATGAGCGTAAATACGTGAGAATAAGTTCTTTCGTGTTTCTATTGGCGATGTCTGACAAGACCCGATCAAATGCTTTCTTGAGCATTTCCTTCACTGCCGGACCGGGTGGTATGCTGAACGAATGCATGATGTCATCGCCATTGATAGCAAGATCACGCATCGTAAACTGACCTTCTTCATTGTTGAGCTTCTCAAGGATATCGTAGAGTGTTTGTACCGAATCCACCTCATGTGACTGCAGCGGATTGTATTGCCCTCTTCTATCGGCTACCGTGATATCAAATAAATTCTTCACTTTTTCATATCCGTATTCGGAAAGCATCTGACGCACTCTCTTTATCTGGTTATCGGGACGTGCCATCAGTATCTGTCAGGGCCTCATGTGCTGAGCCACATAGAACTGTATGTCTTCTATCTCCTTATTCGAAAACCCTAATGCACGGAAATCCGTCTCTGCATATATTGGCCCGCACACGACGTGGTTAGCCGGACTGCTGTGTATCTCCTGCTGTTCTTCTTTTGTCTCTGCGAGCGCGTACTGTTCATACTGATCTTTCTTTCCGACATCATGATAGAGCATCCCAAGCTTCACGAGATAGTCGTCATTGATCCTTTGCAGATGCCAGAGGGTCAGTAATATATGACTGTAAGTATCAAACGGATGATAACGCACCGGCTGATCATCATGCTTGTTTCTATAGAGTGCAGGAAACAATGCTTCCACTAACTTCAATTCATCTAACAACGCTACCCGGCCGAATGGATTGTTTCCCATAAACACTTTCACGATCTCCTGATGAATACGCTCCTTCGCCAGCGATGGCACAAGATGATGCATTTTTTGCATTGCCTTCCAGGTCTCTTTTTCAAAGTCGAAATTCCTTCGGGTCAGCTTTTGATTGAGCGTGTTAACAAGCCTGACACCGCGCAAGATACGCAGCGCATCTTCTTCAAATCTTTGCTCCGGATCACCGACACAGCGAAGCGTCCCATTCAAAAGATCCTGCAATCCAAGGAATGGATCGATAACGAAATGGATCGTTCATGACATGAGAACATGGTGTTCCGCTGCCCGATCACTGAATGCATCCTTTTGAAACACACCGCTGGTAAAGAACTTCTCTATAAGTTCATGATGCTGCAAGACGATCAGTGCTTGTTCTGTGTTATAATATCGTCCGTGTTCACTCACAGCAGGAATAATATCCTCATGTGAAACTGTATCACTTTTTTTTGCCTTAGTTTTCTTCCCGCCAAGATCGACGATCGTATAGTACAAACAGTTGATCGTAAAATCTCTCCTTTTTGCATCTGCTACCAGCGAATTTGACCGGCGGATCTCATCCGGATGACGATTATCACTGTAACCTCCTTCCTCACGAAATGGCGTTATTTCATAGGTAGTATTATCCTCTTTTCTTATCAGCGTCACTGTCCCGAACTTTTCTGTACGAAAAAGCGAGAACTCATCAGACGATGCCTTCTGTAAGCATGAAAACACTGTGTCGGGTTCTAATGCCATCGTCATATCGATATCGTGCGGCTCTTTGTTTACACCAAGAATAATATCGCGCACCGCTCATCCAACGACAAAAAGCTGCTGCCCATGGAAATGGTCAGCAACTGCAGCAAGATGTATATCTAGATATGATAGATCGTTGAATTGCATCGAAAAAATTGCATACCGTAAATGCTCTCGTCAGTATACTCATTCTGCATGATGATGCAACAGCTAAATCCCGCATACGTTCTATTGCTTTGAGCTTGTATTCAGCATAAAAAGTCATATACATTCGCATATCACGGTTTTAGTTATTTTTTTCATATTTTTCTTTATGCCAAAAATTCAGGATATTATCAATGACCTTCAGATAAGCAGGGAAGATCTCGCTGCTGCCTATAAAAAAGCAGTAGGAAAAACGTTGCCGGCAAGAGCGGTTAACATCAAAGACGATGAGCTGAAACTTGTCGAAAAAGAACTGGAGCATCCCGGAAAGACTTCGGCAAAAAAGAGCCCCGCAAAAGCTCCGGCAAAGTCAGCCAAAGCAAGCAAGGAAGACAAGAAAGAAGACGGGAAAGATGACACAAAAGTTCTGAAAGGTGACGAGCTTTTCGGATGAGACGATTTCCTTTCGGGGCTATGATTTGGTCCTAAAAAAGAAAATGATGATATTGCTGAGACAGAAGACGCTGAAGAACCTGCAGCAAAAGAAGCTGAGCCGACAGAAGAAATGAAAGTATCATTTGGCAATGCAAGAGTGATCATCTCTGCCCCAATAAACGAAAGGAAGGAAGGATTTAAAAGAAAGGAGAGGAATGACCGCCCCGCTACTACGCAGCCGGAAAGAAAAACATTTGAAAGACGTGATCCGCACAAGTCTGAATCAGCAGGAAAGACCTTTCATACATTTTCAAATACATCATTTTCTCAGGGAAACTATAAGGGAAGACCGGACAATAGAAGACCTGCGCCCGGCACACGCACCGCACAGCAGCCTGCTACTCCAGCCACACCAGCAGCTCCTAAGGTGGTGAAGGAAGCCGGCGTTTCAGGAAACCTCGTGAAAAAACAAGAAATCATCATCGGTGACTCTATCACGGTAAAGGAATTTTCGGAAAAGATGGGTGTACCATTTCCCGAGCTCATTAAAAAGTTCCTCCAAAATAAGATCATGGTGAATATCAACTCCTCTGTTGATTTTGATACGGCAAATATCATCGGAGAGGAATTTGGAGTCAAAGTAAAGAAAGAAGCGACGAATATCTCGCTTGATGACGTAATGGAAGGCAATATCAGTGCTATCCTTGAAGCGGATAAGGAATCAGAAAAGAAGATCAAGAGACCGCCGGTCGTTACGATTATGGGACACGTAGATCATGGTAAAACTAGACTCCTCGACTACCTCAGAAAGACGAATGTGGTAAGCGGTGAAGCCGGAGGCATCACCCAGTCTATTGGGGCATCACAGATCGTGCATAACGGAGAGAAGATTACATTTATCGATACACCTGGCCACGAGCTGTTTACGTCACTCCGTGCCCGCGGGGCAAAGATCACGAACATCGTTGTGATCGTTATCGCGTCAGACGATGGTATCAAACAGCAGACAGTCGAAGCGATCAATCATGCAAAGGACGCCAATGTACCTATTATCGTTGCAGTGACAAAGATCGATAAGTGAATGGGTAATATGGACCTCATCAAGAGTCAGCTCGCTGAGCATGGTCTCACGGTGGAAGAATGGGGCGGTAATGTACCTGTTGTTCCCGTGTCAGCTATGACCGGACAAGGGATCGATGTGCTTCTCGATACTATCACGCTGCACGCAGAAATGCTCGAACTCCAATACGACCCTACCAGAAATGGTGTCGGTGTTGTTCTTGAAGTGACAAAAGATAGCAAACAAGGAGTGCTCACTACGATCCTTCTCCTGACGGGTAAGCTCAATGTCGGCGATATCATCATGGTGCACAACACCTATGGTAAGGTCAAGAAGATGCTTGACCGGACCGGTAAAGAAACAAAGCATGTTGAAGGCGGAGATCCGGTGATGATCCTCGGTCTTAGTGACGTGCCGGAAGCAGGTCGTGTTGCGGAAGTCGTAGCAAATGAACGTGAAGCACAGGCAAAGATCGCGAAGATAGTCGAGAAAGAAAGGGCAAATCAAAGCGACAACTCACTCGCACAGCTCATGTCGAAGATCCAGTCGGGCGACAACGTGCAGCTCAATGTGATCGTCAAAGCAGACTCGTTCGGTTCACTCGAAGCAGTGAAGTATGCGCTTCAGAGCATCACTCCTCCGGAGAATCTTGCGATCAAGATCGTCCATGCAGACGTCGGTAATTTCGGTGAAAGCGATCTTGCACTTGCGCAGGCATCATCGGCACTCATGCTCGGATTCAATATCTCGCTCAATGCTGCTCTTGTCAAAAAGGCAGAACAACTCAAACTCACGATGAAAAACTATGATATCATCTATGAGATGACCGACTATATCGAGCTCATCCTCAAGGGAATGGTGGTGATCGAAGAGAAAGAAGTGTACATCGGAAAACTCAATCTCCTTGGTATCTTCTACAAGAAGGAAAAAGAGATGATCATCGGAGGAAAAGTGATCGACGGTGAGATCAGAAATGGCGCATTCTTCAGAGTAACACGCGGTGAAGGTGAAGAAGCAGAGATCTATACACAAGGAAGAATCACTTCTCTCAAACGCGACCAGGAAAATGTCGATAAGGTCTCTGTTGGCCACGAGTGCGGTATGAAAGTGAAGGTTGGAAAGAAAGTGGTAGAAGGTGATATATTAGAATTTTATGTGATGGAGTAAGAGATCATCAGCTAGTATACAAATACTAGCTTTTCATTTACCGTAAAATTATATAGTAATGGCATCAGCAAATCCGCTTGATAAAGTTGCATGCAGAGCTCTCATTATAGATGAATGAAAACTCCTTGTAGTAAAGCTTAAACCAACTGATGATTTCTACTGTTTACCTGGCGGATCTTTGGAAAGACGAGAAACTATTGAAGAATGTTTTCAAAGAGAGATGAAAGAAGAGGTCTGAGTTATGCCTATTATAGAGAAATTACTGTTTATCAATCAGTGACTCATACGTAAATGGGATAAGCATATCTTAGAATTCTTTTACTTAGTGAAAAACGCCAAAGATTTTCTGAATATAGATATTTCAAAAGCTAGTCATTCATTTGAAGTTTCTGAACTAAAATGGATAGACATACAGGATGATTTTCCTACTCTAGCACCAGATTTCCTTTTAGACGAATTAAGGCTGATTGATCGAAATAATATACAAAACAATCAAACAAAGGTGATCATTTCTTGATAAACTTTACTACTACTCGTTAATAACTATTATGAAACTCATCGTCTGACTTGGAAACCCATGAAAAGAGTATGCTTCTACCCGCCACAACGCGGGCTTTCTGATGATCGATAAGTTTGCAGACCGGGAGAAGCTGAAGCGGTCAAAGAACAAGGAATGGAACGCTGAGATTGCGAAATGAACCGTCGCAGACCAGGAAATAATCCTCTGTAAACCGCTTACCTTCATGAATAAATCATGAGAGAGCGTCGGGAAGGCAGCTAAGTTCTATAAGATCAAGCCGGAGGATATTCTGGTGATTCACGATGAAATTGATCTGCCCAGCGGAATGATTCAGCTGAAGGTAGGAGGCGGGACTGCCGGCCACAATGGTTTAAAGGATCTTGTCACCAAACTTGGCACCAACACCTTCTCCCGCATCAGGATGTGAGTGGATCGTCCCCAGACCAAAGAAGAAGTTGCTGATTATGTACTTCATGACTTCTCAAAGAGAGAACGAAGTGCGTTTGAGGAGAAGGAACAGGAAATATTTGATATCATCTATACGTTCATCGGAAAATAAAAAGGCCTCCACGAGTGGGAGGCTTTTTCGTAAAGGGATAATACTACTCTCATGGCAGCTCCATCGACGATTCCGGGAAAAGTACATCGATCGTATGGATGATCGCTTTATGTGATCTATTGAGACTTTGTGATACATGCACAAGTGCAGAAAGCTGACGGTTTCCGAGTATATCACGCGTCACTTTAGCATCAATCTCTGTCAGAAATGTCTCATCAGCATCCATCATCTCATCAAACGAATCCTGGAGCGTTTTCTGATGAGTGTCTGTCGCTCTTCACTCGTCATACGCAGCGATAATCTCATACAGATCTATCATCTGTCTCCTGAACTTATTGAGGTATCCATCAACAAAAGGCGTCTTTGCGGCGCGCAAGTCATCGATTGTCTTTTTACTGTCAAAGAGGGTTTTTGAACTATAGACAGAACGCTCTATTGCTTCACGAAGCTCAAAGAGTTCGAAATGATCCTGTTTGCGTGTCTTATGTATCTTATAAAGTGCAACCACCGATTGCATAAGTGTCTCTTCTATCGTCAGGATAACCTTATATTCTTGGTCAAGATTATCGTTGTCGATTATTTTCACTGCTTCATACTTACTCTCTTTTGATTTTCTCTGATCCATGAACTTCTGGACATCAACCGAAAGCTGCTTCAGATTGAACTGGTAGACCTTTCTGAAGAGCATCAGTACATCCTCACGGAAGGCACTCAGCGACTTTGTCATATCATTCATATCAACATGTGATGATTTCAGCGAGAGATCATTATTTTTCGATGAGACTAGACGTTCAAGAAGCTGCACATAGTATTTGAGGAACGGAAAGAACAAGATGGCACCAAGCATATTATACCGGAAATCATACATAACTACTGCCCGGATATTCTGCTTTGGCAGGTCAAAGAAATGCTCCATAAGATTGAGCGCCGGAAAAAGCAGAGGGAGTGCAATGACTGCAGATATTACGTTAAAGAGAAAATGACTCAATGCTACCTGCTTCTGCTCCTTCGTACCTGACCATGAGCCTTCAATAGCACTGATTGTCGTACCGATATTGGCTCCGATCATGATAGCGATCGCTTCCGGCAATGTGATTACTCCTTGTCCGAGAAATGTAAGGGTAAGCACAAGCATCGTATCGCTTGAATGCATCATAGCAGTGAACAGGATTCCTATGAGGAAATATCCCATGATTCCTCGCTGATTGATGATGCTCAAGTCGATATTCATGGCATATGCTGACACTGTTGTGTTAATCAGGCTGATACCATAAAAGATAAGACCGAATGCGAGGATCAGTGTCGTGAAAAAATAGACAGTTTTTCTCTTTTTGAACACAAGTTCGCCAATAGCACCGACACCAAGCATCGGTAACGCAAATGATGACAGCTTCAGTGAACCAGCAATAGCTCCTCCGAGCAGGATACCCAGAAGCGTTGAACCCACATTTGCACCAATGATCACACCGACACCGCTCGTCAGCGAAACAATTCCGGCACCGACGAAAACGACAGTCATCACTGAGACTATCGTGCTGCTCTGGGTGATACACGCAAGCACCGTACCCGAGACCACTGACTTCCGCTTCTTATCGGTATATCTTTGAAGGATTCTTTTGAGTGTCGGAACTCAGTACTGCAAAAGCGTACTTTCCATGATTTTCATACCCAAAAGGAACATACCAAGACCTCCCAAAAATCACCACATTATCCTCTATTCGATGCACTGGTAAAACTCATACTCTATTATACATTTCGGGCGCAAAACCAGCAAAAAATATGATTGACAATATGAAAATACAGAACATATATATGCATATTACTTTGTATTGCAGAACGATTTAGGTACATTGAGGGCAAATTTTACTCATCAACCTCTTCTCTCATGAAGAACCGATACCTTATTTCGATCCTTGTGGTCATAGCAGCAGCCATAGGAATCATCAGCTACAAGGTAGAACTTCCATCATTTCATACAACAAAGATCACGCTCCCCAAAAATTACACATGGTCGTTCACAGGACAATCATTCATCACGACATTTAACGATGCCTTTACACCCATCGAAGGCGCAAGAAACACACACGCATGCCTTGCAGGCAATGATGAATCATGCTTTCTCATCACCGTACGATCGGGAAATTATGCCGGTTATTTCAATGCATTCCGGATAGAAAACTTCAAGAAAATGATGACTTTTTCTGGTTCAGAAGTTAGCCAGGATGACTTGAATGCACAGTTAAAAGCCGGATTCACTGAAGTGCTCAGCATACATGGAGTGGACGGAGCAACGTGGCATCTTGTTGATATTGGCATGGAAGCGCAGCATCTCTATGTCGAAAGACCTTGGGGAACGCTCATCATCACTGATATGCTTGGCCTCAAGTGACCATCCTATGATGACAGAACATATATAAACTACATTGATATGCCAAAATACATTACGGTGAAATAGTCTTGTAAAGAAAACAATCAGTAAAAAGCCCCGGTATCGATACCGGGGCTTTTATTATCTCTGTATACTAAATGCGATGGTTTGTCCTCCAATCTCTATCTCTTTCGAAAGATCCGGCTTACTATTGGCCTCAATGATTGTCGAAAGCGTCTCATCCTGAATGTATTCTCTGAACTGCCCTGTCAGCGACGACGCAATATCATCACCCGTTATACTGAGCGATATCCTGTCAGCAAGGTGATAATCTGCCTCCTTACGTGCGTCCTGAACAAATCTGATGAGATCTCTTGCGAATCACTCAAGCTCTAGCTCCGGCGTGATTGTCCGGTCAGCTTTTACAACAATTCCATTATCGACATCGATATCTTGTTTCGCATCGGTCTTGATATAACTGATCTCATATGTCCCCTCAGGAAGGATTTCACCAGCGACAGTGATCGATCCATCTGCATTCGGAGTAAAGTCACCTGACTTAGCAGCAGCAAAAATTTCTTTTGTCTTTGCACCAAACGTTTCACCGACATATTTTCCGTCAGGTTTCACTATTTTCGTGACGAGCGCATTAATTGATGTATCTATCAGTACGTTTTTGACATTACATTCGTCTGCAATGATCTCGGTAAAATAGCTGTCTACTTCTACCCCAATAGTGATTGTCGACAACGGCTGGCGAACACGGATATTTTTTCTTGAACGCGCCGCTAAGACAATAGAGATGATATCCTGCGCTTGTTTCGTTTTCTCAATGAGCAGCTTGTCACTCTCTTGAAGATGGGCTTCCGGCCAGTCATTTAAGTGCACTGATTCATTTCATGTGAGTTCTTTGTAGATGTATTCAGTAACAAACGGCATGAACGGAGCAGCAACATGACAGAAGTTGACAAGAGCGTAATAGAGCGTTGCATACGCATCATTTTTATCCTGATCTGCGTCTTCCTTTCGAAATCTTCTTCTGCTGCGGCGGATGTACCGGTTCGTCAGATCATCAAGGAATCATCCAAGTGCACGTGATGAACGCATCAGATCATATGACTGCATTCACTCATCTACGGTAGTGATCAACTCCTGCACTTTTGCGTAGAGAAACTTATCCAGTGGATGTGAGATCTTTGATACATCATATGCTTCATCCCTTCCTTTCCGCTTATCAATATTTGCATAGGTCGTGAAGAAGTAGAAAGCGTTCCGGAGCGGAAGGATATAATTCTTGATAGCATCAGAAAAGCTTTCTTCACCGATAGCAGCATCCCCTCCATTGGTCACTTGCGATGTCAGGAGCGACATACGCAGAGAGTCTGCGCCATATTTCTCAATACTCTCTCTTGGATCCGGATAATTACCAAATGATTTCGACATCTTACGTCCGTCTGTACCCACGATAGTACCTGTACAGATGACATTCTTATATGCAGGCGAATCCATCAGCAGAGTACCAAGTTCATGCATCACTGAGAACCATGCTCTTACTTGTCCCATTCCTTCAGCGATAAAGTCTGCAGGAAACGAGTTCTCAAATTTCTCTTTGTGTTCAAACGGATAATGTACCTGTGCGTATGGCATACTTCCTGAGTCGAGCCATGGATCGAGCACCTCTTCCAGTCTCACATACTTTTCACCATCAAAACCCCCCCGGACAGCATCGATGTATGGACGATGAAGATCGAGTTCTTTATCACGGAGCGTATCCCAATAGACTACTTTCCCCTCTGTTTCTCTCTTCTCTATGATCTTGCTTCCAGTCTGATCAAGCATAAATATCTCTTCACGCGATCACATCACCTTGAGTTTCCCACTTGTCTCACCTTTCCATACTGGCATCGGTGTCGCCCAAAATCTTGTACGAGATATACACCGGTCTGGTGCTGATTCAAGAGACTTCAAAAATCTTCCGTTCTTGATATGCGCAGGCGTCCGGTTTATCTGTTCGTTATTCTTATAGAGTTTTTCTTTCTGTGATTGAATATCAATAAACCAGCTATCCTGTGTCTTGTAGATAAGCGGCGTATTGGTTCTCGGACACATAGCGACACTATGCGTGATCGAATCTTTTTTGAACAGAAGTCACAGCTCTTTCAGCTTTTCCATAATCGGATCGTTGGCGTCACGGTAGTAGACACCAGTATAATCCTTGATCTGATCGGTATAGTTACCCGCCTCATCAAGCGCTTCTGTCTGATAGAGTTTATATTTTAGTCATGTCTGAAAGTCATCTTCACCGAACTCCGGTGCAGTATGCACAATACCTGTACCGTCAGTATCGGAAACATAATCAGCAAGATAGACTTTGTGATTGAGATCTCATTGCGTCGTGTAGTAGTCAAATGGCGGCTGATAGCTTATGCCATTGAGCGACGATCATCTGAATGTCTTTAGTAATGAAAAGCCTGCTTCGTCCTTGAAGTATTTTTCAATAAGGTTTGTAGCCAGCACATACCTCTCACCTGTTTTCTTGTCTTCAATGAAGCTATATTCGATATCATCTTTCACGACAAGTGCAATATTTGCGGGGATAGTCCATGGTGTTGTCGTCCATGCGAGGAGGAATTCCTTTCCTGTCAACTTCTGTCCACCTATATTTTCAAACAACACATCATTGATAAGAAATTTTACCGTTATTGCAGGATCGTTTATTTCTGCATAGCTATTGTCTGCCTGCACTTCAAAGTTACTGATCGGCGTATTAAGTTTCGTGCTGTACATCGAAACTCTCTTTCCTTTGTACACCAGTCATTTATCATAGAGCGTCTTGAACACCCGCATCACCGACTCCATATAATCATTATCCATGGTCTGATACGCATTGTCCATATCTACCCGGCGTCCGATCTGGTCAACGATCCAATACCATTCATCTACGACACTGTTAGTGAAACTGTAACACTCTTCAACAAATTTTTCGATACCATAATCAATGATTGCCTTGTTTGATTCAATGCCAAGTTTTGCCTGTACCTTCTGTTCGATGTAGATACCATGGCAGTCCCATCACCATACACGTTCTACTCTTTTTCCTTTCATCGTCCGGAATCTTGGTACTGCGTCTTTCAGGACACTCTGCAAAATTGATCCATAATGAGGAACACCATTCTTGAATGGCGGTCCATCGTAAAAACGATATGAGTTTTCCTCAGATCTCTGCTCAATCGATTTCTCGAAAATATGATTATCTTTCCATCCTTTCAATATAAGCTGGTCAAGTTCATAGAGATTCGGTTTCGGCTGCTGCGGGGCAAATGACATAGTTGCAAATAACGACTTAAATAGTATAAAATATGTACATTTTTAACAGATAATTACCAGAGAAATATGCAACGAACTGAAGAGGACAACTCACTCCACACCTCACTCACCTTCAAAGACTTCACTGAAGCAATGGTATTTCTGCAGCAGGTTGCAACATTGGCTGTGATGCACAATCACCATCCTCGCATCCTCAATGAGTATACCAAAGTTGAACTCCGGCTTTCTACGCACGATGCAGGAAACGTTGTCACCGAGAAAGACAGGAAACTAGCTGAGGCGATCAGCAAGCTCCTCGACTAATAAGTCCTCAAATTTCTCTTCTATTCCATCCTTGCGATAATCATGGATGGCATTTCTGGTGGCAAGAATAGCAATCACCGATGCTCTTCTGCGTCTCGGTGAGACAATAAACTCTTGATCGATCATAGTCTGTTCGTTCATCTGCAGCACTTCGTCGAGTGTTTTTCCAATAATAAGCTCCGAAAAGAAACTTGCGGCTGCCTGCGTGACCATAGAAGGCATGCCGTCATATGACCGGTCAGTGATTGTATCATTTTCAATAACAAGATAGACTGTCAGATCGTCCCCACACAATGAGTTTCCTTCGTGACGCGAAATAGTCGCATTGTCGATTTTGCGATTATTCACGGGATTTTGGTAATATGCTTGGACTAAGCCTGAAAATTCTGACATGTTGCTGCGGTAGAAAAGATGGGTGATTTATTCGATAGCAATCTTCGCTGAGACGATCTCTGATATTTCCTGCGTAATGGCCGCCTGACGTGCGTTATTGAATTTTATCGTCAATGAGTCTGCGGTCTTTGCGGCGTTATCTTTGGCATTTTTCATGGCTAACATACGAGCTGCAAACTCTCCGGTCTTGTTTTGGAGAATTGCTCCGTAAATGATGTATTCGGCGAGTTGTTTGAGCAGTGATGCCTTGAGTATCTCTTTCGTCGGCTCATAGATAAACTCCTGGGAAGCAGAAAGCGACTCTTCATATGTTTCAAGATTGATATCAATATCTTTCGCGAAGGTGTTGAAGCTGTCGTTGTCGAGAGGATAAAGCTTGAATCTCAGCGGTATCTGCGTGATGGTATTTTTAAAGTAATTGAAATAGACCTTTATCTTTGCATAAGTCTTCTGGTCAAATGAATCCTGGAGGTAGGTGAAAAGCGATGCCGCATCCTTTTCTTCGAACTCGTCCTTGAGGTGGATCGATCCGACAATATTGAAACCTGAGCGAGCAAAGAATTCAACCGCCTTCTTTCCGATACAGAATACATCGGTCTTATCCTTATGGTCATTATACTTCGTGAAAATATGTTTGAAAAGCTTGCTGTTGAGCGATCCGGCAAGTCCTCTTTCTGATGAAACGACAACGATAAGTCTTTTGCCATCGTCATTTTGCTCATCTGTATTGAACAGCCCGATCCTTTCGTGAGCAACACGAAGCACACGCAGAAACTCTTCCATGAATTCACGGTAATGCTCAGTACGCTTCTTCGTCTTCTGAAGTTTCACCGTGGAAACTATCTCCAGCGCTCTAGTGATCTTCTGCAGATTCTTCACTGACTTGATCTTCGCTTTGATTTGCCTTGCGTTTGCCATCGAGGTCTGATCTATAAACAAAAAACTGACTGCTACGAGTATAGCAATCAGCTCTGACTTTTCAATGAGAAGCTTATGTTTATGCGGCTTTCTTTTCGTGATGCACTTCCATTTCGACTTCTTTTGTCTCCTTTCTTGGCTGAAAATCCATCACTTTCGTTGTTTTCTTCGTTTCAGTGGTAGTTACTTTATTGTTTGCAGGGATTCCTTTCTTATTCCACGATACTGCCTTGAGGAACGATTCTTTTGTCTTCGCATATCTCCATGGCTTAAGGTTCCGTTTCTTCGGATTCCAATGCCGTTTCGAATCTCTGATGCCCTCTGCTGTTTCAACGAGCGCATGGTTCATGCCTCTTCCGACATTTGCAAAGAACTTTGGCATCAGGGACCATACCCCAGCTGTCATCGTAGGAGCCGCGACTTTACCAGCAAATCGCAGTGCCTTTTTGCCTCCTCTGACTATTGCACTCTTATCTGCAGGATTTGCAAATTCCGGTCCGTAGTCTTTAAAATTATCAACGAAGCTTACCTTATCACGATGCGGCCTATAGACAGCACCGGTAATGGTCGTGAGGATTGCACCCGGCGTCTTGATAATGTTCTTTCCCAGGTCTTTCCAAAATCCTCCGCTCATCAATTGCTGCGGTCTTGCTATGATATGATTGGCTTTTGCAGCCACCCTCGCAGGGAAAGCGACGACTCACGAGAGCGCTCTTGTCCCAATATGTCTTACCCGATTGAGCGGATTCCAGTCGATTTTACCCTTTTGCTTTACAGTCTTTGTATCACTGGTTACAACTTCTTTCTTTGTGGTAACCGGTTCTGCATCTGTTGCGTTAAGCTGAGCTTTTTTCTCATCAATCATCTGTTCAACATCATGCTTTGTTGCAGCTGCCGCATGCTCGATGTTATCGAGTCTTCTCTGTTCTTTTTCAAGCTTCTTTTCTTCCTCTTTGATTTTATTCACATCTAAATTCTCCGCGACAGATTTCTTTGTCGTTTCGATTGTTTTTTCGGTTCCTTTAGGCGATCACTTGTGCTCGACTATCTCTTTCTTTTGCTCCAATGTAATTTCTTTTGCCATAGGTGACATTGAGGTGTGTAAATATAGCTACATTATACTTTAATGTAGATATATGTCAATATAATTGAAATCAGATTATTTTAGATCGGTAAGTGCCACATCATAGAACTTTTTCAAAGTTGCAATATTGTCTCTGAAAGAGTTGGCAAAAAGATGTGGATTGGTATCAATAGTTGCCTGAAGTTTAGACCATCACTTCGTAAATCTGTCTACTGCGCGATGAAATTCTGTACTCATTGGCTTTCCCCGTCCCTTCCCTTCTATGAACGCAATCATCAGATCGACCTCTTTTTTCAGGTTTGTGAGCGGTTCGTATGTCGTGAAATCCGTAGATTTTCTTTCGTCATCACTCATTTCTGTAATGTGCTGCACAACCGCTGCCGTTCTGTCCACAAGAGTATCAAATGTCACTGTTTCTTCAGCAGTATCACGGAGTGATTCACCGCTTATTGCATCTGCTGTAGTTACAGCTGCAGTGACAGTTTCAGAAGAAGTTGCATTGTCTCATATCTCAGCCGCTTCAGCTGATGTGGTTTCAGGCTTTGCAAAATTCATATATTCTACCGAGCCATTTTTCTGTCTCTGGATCATGATCTTTCCATAAAAATACTTCGTATTCTTCTCTGATGGAAGAGTGACAATACCTGCACAGAAACCTATGTCAGTGAAGAGATTCCCATCATCATCGATGAGAGCATATCTCTTATCAGCAGCACTCTGCTGGACGATATAAAAAGTTTTATCCTCTGTATACACTCTTTGCCTGATGGTCAGATAATAGGGAACTCATGGCAATAAAAATCACTGATGATCATTCCCTTTATACATTTTTTTCCATGTTCCATCCGGCATGGTCTCATTTGCCAATGTACCGGCAAGCGACTTTGTCTTGTACTCAATGCCTGCAGTTGCTCTGTGTTCAAGCTGTTTCAGTGCAGCATTATAATGTGCCATGATCACATCAACATACTCTTTACAGTCTTTTTCAACCCCGGTATACAATTTGACGATACGCGCAAGAGCTATACGCATTTTCTGACGAAGCCCACCCTTTTCGTCTTTGAGCAGCATTTTTGCTTCTCTCACTTTATTGAGTGTCGCAATATAGTCGTTATTTTTCAGGAGTTCTTTTGCTTCTTCGATCTTGCCCTCTATGATCTTTTGATACTGTTCAGTCACCTTAGCAAGCTCCTCTGCATACTGCACTCTCAGGCTGTCCTCTGCAGTTGTCTTTCTGATATGTTCAGCATGTGTTTCTTGTGTCACTCTTTCGTTTTCTAAGTTGATTTTTTTCGTCTTCTCAAGTTTCTGAGTGTTTGTAGTAGTGAGATTCTCAATGTACTTAGCATTACTTTCTCCTTGCGACTTAATAGTCTCATCGATGAGTCCGTTCATAGTAACCCTTGTCTTTGCCATGCGTTCAAAGCGACTCTTCTGGTCATCGGAAAGAGTATTATACAATGGAAACGCCTTCATAGCGTCCCATTGCTGCTGTGAAAAGGTTATATTTTCATTGAAAAATTCTACTATGTTCAGGTAGACCTGCTTATCTTGGTGAATATCAGCAGCTTTTGCTGTATTTTTTGCGTCTTTTCTTGCTGCTTTTGCTCTTCTGACTTTTTTAGAAAACACTTCAGCGATTCTCTCTGAAACTGATTCAGTAAATTTCTTCCATGCAGACGGCTGTTTTGGCGCTCCACTACCAGGAATTTCACGGTTGATATCGTTCATAGGGTGTGATAGAAAAGTAAATTACGCAGCGTTTTTTATACCCAGCACTGCTCTCAATTTCTCTTTCATTTCCTCAGTAAGGTTGTTGAGACTCTCGGGATTATTCAAATCGATAGTATTCTTGGAAGCTTCCTTTTTCTCTTCTGGAAAGAGCATCAAATCAAGATTTTTTGCAAGACTATTCATCTGGTCAACAATCTGTTTTATATCAGCATTTGGTGTTGTCATAGCAGTATACATCTCATCACTCAAGGCCTGCACATTTTCTCTGAACTGTTCAACGATCTCAAGCCATGCAACAAATTGCTTTTTATTCATAAGTTCACGAGACATTCTTGTGTAGTTTTCTTCTGCTTGGGCCTTCTGCTGTATAGCAGCTGCCTGTGAAGCCTGTGCAGTCTGTAATCTTGCATGAAGATCTGCAAGATGATTTTGTGCGTTATTGTTGTTGTTTGGTTTGAAGTTCGAAATCTGATTCAGGATAGACTTTACCAGACCATTTGCTCAGGCTTCTGCAGCGGTCTGCTGCAATAGCGTCGTATATGCTGCAGATTTATCATGTGTCAATCATCTCGTGTTATCACCAATCTCATGACGAAGCGTAACAAGTGCTCCCGTGTTTGCGTGATTGAGATGAGTGTTTAGCCCTGAAAGAGCTGCATTTATATCAGCCTGTCTCCGCATATTATTCTGATCAAGAGGCGCTTTCAGGAGAGGTTGGAGCTTTGCGATGTCTCCTCCGATAATCTTCGTCTTGCTTCTCACGACACTTGCATGAGCAAAATCGATATCTGCATCGTTAATCTTGCTCGCATCTCACGTTCTCTTCGCGTCCATATTTGCCTTATTCGCTTTATTATACTGTTCGTCTGCCTGCTGCATAAGCTTTTCAAGCTGCTTTTCAAGAGACTTTTCGAGCGCAGATGCAGCTGACTCAGGAGAGTTAGTTTTCTTCTCTGCCTTATCCATTCCCAACACTCTTCCATCTTCATCAAACAAGTATGGTCATCTTTCTTTGAGATTAAGCATATTTGCCAAGTCTGACGATTCCATAAGTTCAGCGAGATTTTCTTCCTGACCGGCTGCTTCAAAAAATGCCGCAAGCACATCTCTCTGCTGAGCTGTGTTGCTTCTGTTGTAAGCGGTCTGACCAACCCATGATGTAGTCTTACCAAATAATTTTGTCGTACTTTCAATAGCATGGGTTAACCCCTGGTACATATACTTCACTTCTTTATCACCAGTGCCTTCTTTCACCCGACCTACCATACCATGATAACTGTCTGCTGCTGCTTTTTTCGCACCTTCAATATGCTTACTTCCATGCTTGAGAGTGTATGCAAATCACTTATCGGTCAGGCCGAGCCCCTTTTCCACAAGCAGAGTTGCCGGATATGCAGCATAGAACGGAAGCTTCCACCGTTTAAAATTCCATTCTTTAGTGGTGTTATATCTTCTGCCTTCAATACCTCTGTTGATAGCACCGATAAGGCTTTTACCTGTCCGGCTTGCACCTTTCCCAAGTCCTGAAACGACCTTATTCATCGGCTTTGCCATCCCAAATCCAAATTTCGTGAGAGACTTTACTGCCCCTTCACCGAGACGAAGGAATGTATTTGCGGCAGGTGAGATTGCATCTCTTACTGCCTCTCTTCCAAGCTCTGCTCTTGAGACAGCTTTAGATATTCTCTGCATTCCACCTTCTTTTTGTGCAAAGACCTCCTTATCGTGATAGAACATCGTATTGGTTGCTTCACTCTGCGCCATGATGATCAGCGCAATAAGCTGTGCGTCGTCAGCATTCTGCCATCTTTGTACAAGTCTTGTGACACGGGCATTGCCGAGTTTTGCAACTGCTCTGCGGAGACCGGTAGCATATCTTCTGCTGCCTCCTTGCAACATTGGCACCCTTTCTCTGACAATAGCAGCAACGATGTCTCTCATCTGCTCAAAGTGTCCGCCTCCATTTGCAGCGGTATCCGACTCATGTGCAAAGAAAATGTCTTTGAACTTATCAAAATAACTGCTCACCATGTCAAAGTCACCAGGACCGAATGCCAGTGGAGTTCACACCATGCGTGCATGCGCTGCGAGCACTCTATCTCTTGCTATACCTCTCCATGCATTTACATCTTGTTCATAATCTTTCAGTCTATGACCAAATGTCGTATACTTTTGCTTATCAAAATCTTTTCTTGCTCTTTCAGCAGTCTTGTAACCAAAATACGATGAAAACCAAGCCTCAAACTCTTTTTCGGTAACATTATTTTTCTTAAGTGCTGCTTTAAACTTATCAAAATCTTTATGTTTCAGCGCATGGAGTTCTTTATCAAGAAACAGCTTATCGCCAACGTCATCTATCTTCGATGCATCGATAATGAAACTATTTACATCAGCGATACCCATATCTTTTAGTGTCGCAAGAAGCTTCCTTTCATCTGATGTATTAATCATCGAATCATATCCCTTTTTTGCAAGTCTATGCACCATATTCAGTGCATTCATGAGATGCTTGTAATGCTTATCAAGATCTTTCAACGGTTTGATTTTTTCAGCCATCTTATCAAACTGCTCAAGCGTTTTCTTATCTATACTTACTCATTCATTTGTTAGCATGGCGACCGCCTCTGAGATCTTAATGATCTTCTGAGCGTCAGACTCTCTTTGAAAATGCATAGTCTCAGCAATAGTATCATACCCTTCATCAGATGCTATTTTCTTGATAGCATTTGCAAGTGATGCGAGCGATGCATTCTCACTCGTGTTTAGCTTTGTTTCAAATCTATTGAATGCAGCATGGCGAAGAATCCACGATTCAGTGAAATCCTGATTATTGAGAAGCTGCACTTCTAGCTCTCACAATACTATATCAATCTGCGCCTGTAATGCTTCTCCGTTGAGGTTATTCGTATCATTTGCATCTGCCACTCCAGCAACAGCTCACATATCTGCTGCATGACCATAAAGAGATCCAACTACATATGCTATCTTCTCTTTTATGCTTGACCATCTTCTTAACTGTGCCCGGTTATAATCGACGGCACCTCCATTCGCGAGCTGGTTGAGAACGACATCTATCTGATCTCTGAGGTATGCTGATCCGTCGCCACCCTCGAGGAGAGAAAGCAGTGTGTCAGACGTTTTCGATACTGCAGAATTATTCAGATCGAGTTTTGTTCTCGTTCTGTTTCTTGCCTGCGTTATCTGATTTCTTGGAGTCGTTGCCATTCGTGTATCCGAAAGTGTATAAAAACCCTATCTTTACTAGTATATCCGCGGCTAAAGAATTATGCCATATTAGTAAAAAAATTGCCTTATGAGGGCAATTTTAGGTATTGACATACAAATAGCAATATGTTTACTATGTGTTTTCTTTATCCAAAGCGATAGCCGGATTCTCATACCCCATGGCACGGACATATTCGTCCATTTTTGCTTCTTTTTGACCGTCTTTCATATCAGCATATTGCTGATGCAACTGCTTCGTAAAATAGTGTCTTGCTGCACGTCCAAAGCGCATATCTATCCTGCTTTCCGGCTGCACTCTGCTGAGCGCATCTTCAAGTGAATTATTGAGTGCAACAACTTGGTCACGCGAAATCACTGATGGCAGCAAGGCAGTATATGTATTCTTCTTCGCATCAAATTCCACATCAAGATCGCCGATCTTCTCAGGTGAAAAGCCTCATTGGCGAAGCAAAGCTGCTCTGATAAAATCGTTTCTTTCATCTTGTTTCATCATCGGCCGCTGCTTCGCGATATCACTATCAAGCTGGTCGGGAGTGTCTTTGTATTTAGCAATATCATCTTTTGTCTGCTGGTCAAGATCGTTCGATGAGATGAAATAGTCATAAGTAAAATACCCTCCGGCAATTAATCCTGCTACAATTCATGCTCTTCCCAGACGTCATTCGCTCTTGAAAAATGTCCATGCAGACTTTCCGATTTCTGCAGCAGTATGCGTTTTGGCAACGTTGATGAAATCCTTCGTCAGCACTATGCTGTTTTTCGTTGCATGTGTAGCAAATGATGCGACCTCGGCAAGATCTGTTATTGGCTGGAAGATATAACGACCAAGCTTTCACCGTTCATGCATCGCTCCGTATCTGAATATTTTCACTCCGTCCATACCGATAAGCACTGCCCCCAATCCCATTTGTCACCATGTCTCCGGGTCTCATGACATGAGCTTTCAAGCAGTCATTCCATCCCATAAAATAACTCATGGTCCGATGATCGGGAAAAGTGACCACAAATCTTTTGTGAGCTGTTTCATCTTTTCACTCATAGCGCCGTCTTTGCCCAGCGCCATGCCTCATACGAGGAAAAGTGGCATCTTGCCAAGCATGAACTTGAGTGTTTCCGGTGATTGCTTACCAATATGTTTCGCCTTCTGCATAAACTCTTCGAAATCCTGTGCAGTATGAAAGTTAAAATATGTTTTTCCCTCAAGCGACTGTTTCATATTGAGTATACCTCACTTCATTCCTGCAAGCGATTCTTTTAGTCACTTAAAATGTCATCTGTGATTTACGACATTTGCATAGTGTATATTTGCAGTTTTTAAATTTTCAGCTCATTGCAGCATGACTGAAAGTTCATTTGGTCTCATTTTAACAAATGATTTTATCTTGCTATACCCTTGTTGTGCACGCTGTTCTAGATCTGCCTTTTTAAGTTCAATAAAGAGCTTTTCTCCGATGTTTGCTGTCTTTAACTGGAGCTCTGTTGCAACTATCCCATGCGGGAGTTCTGCTTCTTTAATTCCATTGAGAAAATGTGAGTCGCCTCAAAAACGACTACTGTAGGTCACCTTCAGTTGGTTAATATTGATACGTCCATGTGATGCAGTCTCCTTGAGCAAGAGATTGATATTATTGACTTCTCTAAATGTCTCTACCTCTGTCTTAAAGAGCTTTACCAAATCTTTTATACGCTGTGAATCTCCATCAGGAAGGTATTTACAAAACTCTTCCATTTCGGCAACGGCAGTACTCATATGACCGTGAAATCCATCAGATATATGATGTAATGATTTTAAATCATCTTTTGCCTCAAGGATCGGCCGGAGAGCAGCTTTAGCCATGAGTTCTGCTGTATTCGCTGCAAATTTGAATAGTGGTGAATGCTGCGTTCTGTACATAATTGCCCATATCAGCGACTGGGCTGCTTCAGGAGATTTATCGTATACATGCTTCAGTTCACCGCCTATATCCTGAAGGGAAATCTTACCGCATGCGACCTTCATACCTGACCCAAAAAGCTTGAAACCTTTTAATCCATACTCCAGCACACCTCATGCAGTATGATATGCTATATCTCCGGCATCTATCACATCTTCTGCGACCAATGCACTCAGCATCTCATATCAGAAATAAAATGGAAGCGACATCGTCTCAAACATTGACGTAGCTACATTTGCATCTTCCCGCTGACTGCTGAAAAGCTTCTGTACTTCAGGTGTATTATCAGAGGCAAGTTTCTTGACGTTCATACGCTTCATCACTCTATCGAGCGCCGACGCGTCGAGTGTCTTTCCGTATTTCTGCGCCAAAACAGCAACATAACTTCTCAGGTTTTTCTCTTTGTCCTTCAGCTCTTCCGGAGAGAAGGTAATAACTTTCTCTTTACCTTGTTTTACAGCTGCATCAAATGTATGAGCCACATTCTCTGTTTTCTCTTTATATACACTCATCTGGTCACCGATCATATCTGAGACACTTTTACCAAGCACCATACTTCCCACCAACCCATAAAACCAGTCAGCGATCGATGAGGTTATCTTCTCCCATGTATTCTTATCTTCATCCTGTTTTCCCTCTTTCAATTCCTGCACTTTTTCATGCACATGTTTTTTATATGGTTTCGCGAGAAAACTATACCAATGTCCGGAAAATTTTTCATCGATATTATTAATAAGTTTCTCTTCGAGGGCAGCATAATCGACTGTTTTCGCCTCCATCACTTCGCTTTTCAAACCAGAAAGTGAGTTCTTACTTTGCGCGATTGCTTCCGTCATTGTCTTCACCTTCTCTTTCTGGTCTCCCTGTAGCGTATCATAACTTCCGGTTATCTCGTCAATAACACCAGCAATTTCCGCAATTGCCTGCTGTTTTTCTGCACCGCGAAGCTTTGCATCAAGCGTCTGAAATTTCTTCTGGTCTACCCGATTTGTCTTCTTGAGTTCCTGCAGTACAACACTCGCATATGACACATCCTCATGAAGCTGGAGAAGCTGCTTTTTAGTCTCCTGCAAAACGAGCTTCTGGTCAAGCTGCTTTCCCTCTTTGACCTCGTCGACTGCTTTGTGGAAGACTTCCTTAGCTTTTTCAGACCGATTCATACGATGCGTTTAATAAACAAATATTATGCTACGCTTGCGCGTTCCTGCTGTCATCATTTCATAGCAACCAGCTTTGTGTAGTACGGCGGCTTTGCAAAGTGATGGTTGCTCTTTATCTCTCTTATTCTATAACCAACACCGTTCTTACCTGTATTTTTACCTGCCTCATCAAGTACATTTTTCTCACTTCCTGAACCATACGTTTTTACATACCGTTTTCCATCCTTTTCAAACGGCTTTCCAAGCGCCATCTCGATATGATAGATCTTCTCTCCATTTTCATTCTTTCCTCACTTCCTCACACCTTCCGGATCCTCCCAAAACATCCGATCACCTCTCTCAACATCACTACGTGCAATGTCCGGAGCATTCTTATCAAAAAGTGCTGCTGTCAAACGTCCAAATGTCTCTCCTGCGTCCTTATAGTGTTCGCCAATCGCCTTTGACCGGAGACCTGAACAGTCAATCCCTTTGTCTGTATTTCCACCATACTGGTATATCGTACCGGCAAATTTCTGAGCTGAAACAATGACCGCATTGATCTGAGTTTTTTCCTCTTCTGTATAGTGTGATGTTTCTGCAAATCATTCATGCTCTCAAGCTATAGTTTCCTGCGCCTCTTTCTTCTTTCCTTTCGCTTCAATACCGACTTTTACACTCTGTTTCAGTTCATCAAGTTCTGCCTTAAATTGCGTCTTCACTGCTTCTATCCTATTGGTAAGAACACTATCATACGAGTTCTGCTGTTTCATGAACATATCAAGAACCTTCTCTTCTGCTGACTGCCGAAGCCTGTCAAAAAATCACAGCTTCTGGTTTTTCGCTCACGTCAGATGATGCATAAGGATATCCTTTGACATCCTTTGTGCGTAAAACGAACTAAGAAGCTCGTGGATATTCAGTGATCCGCTCGTTGCTGCTTTTCCGGAAATGCTGTTCTCCAGCTTCTCGAGCGGAGCCGAGCTGATATGATCGGCTATCTTTTCTTGTAACGAAGAAAGCTTCTGCTTGGTAGCATCATCCTGGTTTTCCAATACAACTTCGAACTTACTGAGTTGTTCTGCCATGGTAGTAGTTACAGTGATTAAATGATAACCTCACTTGGGCTAGTCGACTTTATTTCGATTTTTTCAACTATCGGTCTGCTTATATCTTTCACTCATACCGTCATATCATACACGTTGATACCAACACCATACGTGAGTCATCCAAACATCAATCATTTTGATGCAAGTTTTGCACCTTTATAGACATTGAGAGCTGCCTTCTGTGATCTCGATGCAGTAACTGCAGTTTCTGTTGCTTTCAATACCTTTGTTCATGCCTTCACTGACGCTTTCACTCATGCACTCGCAGCATTTCATGCCCCGAACGTCACAAGTCATCCAACATCGAGAATCAGCGATACACCTCATGTCACACCCCTGATCCACCTATCTGATACACTGAGCGTTCTTCCATTCAAATCCTTACCCTTCCATGCAACTCCCATATCATACGCTCCTCATGCAAATGGAACCATAGAAGCAGCAAAGTCTGCAGCGTCGAGCGCTGTCTGCATAGAGACGATACCTTGCTGCAAAACCTCTGATCATGCTCTGAACATCAGTCCGGCAAGACCCACTTTCAGCATCATCTTCCCTCACCTTGCATTCACTTTGTCGATGAATTTACTCGCTCCGCCATTCATCTTGACGAGCTTATCGACCGTGGAAAATTGTCTCTGATACTTGACGATATCACCATCAGATACATTAGCCAGCTTGATACCTGTCTCCGCATAGATCTGCTTCGCTGTATTATTGTACTCCTTCGTAATCTTCTCAACTTCCCTACGAAGCTGTTTTTCTTTTACTGGATCTTTTTCTGCGGCCTTATCAAGAGCATCCAGAGCTTTGTATTTTTCCTGTGCTTGCTTTTCGAGATTCTTCATGTTCTCATCAAGCGCCTTCAGCTCAGACTCCTTCGTGTGTAGTGTTTCTATCTTTTTGACTGCTTTATTATCCACTTTATTGAGGAGAGACTTTTTCGATCTCAAAAGTTTCTCGAGACGAGATGGTTTCATCATATCCGGGTAGTGCTTCTTTACCTCGTCCAGTGAAGTGATCTTGCCGGTCGTGATGTCATGATGAAGAGCTTCCCATCTAGCAAGCTCTGCATTATAATCAAAATGACTTACACCATGAGAGATCAAAAATGCCTTTTCGCGAACAAGACGATCACGTACGGAAGGAATGAGTTTCATCAGTCACACTTTCATATTCCATGGGTTTTCAAGCATTCTGCTTGCCAGACGCCGTTTGTAGAGTCCGCTTGGCACATAGCCAAGCGCGATCATGCGTGAAAGCACAAAGAGCGCACTTGGATGCTCTTCGTACATATCTTTTTCCAGCTCCTGAGCTTTTGCGATCTCCGGCTGCTCACCGCTTTGTAACGGAGCTTCATCCTCTCATCCTGCAGCAGCTCATAGAGAATATTCATCGTTTGACTGCACAGATACTGGTTCGCGCGGCTCTTCATCTGTTTCCGGAACTTCCGGAATGTACGGCATTTCACTACCCTGAGTAGGTGACTCGTTCACTGATTCTTCTTTTTTCTC
>Ga0196970_1000335_pt1 | contig 61383 bp, 52 predicted proteins | sample S1v_513CmetaG_FD_148672 | JGI IMG/M metagenome (GOLD analysis project Ga0196970, IMG submission 148672) | Soil microbial communities from Anza Borrego desert, Southern California, United States - S1+v_5-13C | ecosystem: Environmental > Terrestrial > Soil > Desert | place: USA: California...
AGCGGGTGCGGGTGCTTGCCGGCGATGGCCTCCACGCAGATGACGCCCTCGTGGCTGGCCTTGTGCGCCAGCCAGGGCGGCTGGGTCACGTCGCCGATGGCGTAGACGCCGGGCTCGCCGGTGCGGCAGTACTCGTCGGTCACGATGTGGCCGCGGTCCAGCTTCACCTTGGTGCCTTCCAGGCCCAGGTTCTCGGTGTTCGGGCTGATGCCCACCGCGACGATGACGCGGTCCACCGTGATGTCCTCGGTCTTGCCGCCGGCCTCGACGGCCACCGTGACGCTGTCGGCGGATTTCCGCAGGTTGCCGGCCTTGGCGCCGGTGATGATGCGCATGCCCTGCTTCTCGAAGGCCTTGCGGGCGAAGGTGGAGACCTCGGCGTCCTCGACGGGGAGAATGCGGTCCATCACCTCGACCACCGTCACCTTGGAGCCGAGCGCGTTGTAGAAGCTGGCGAACTCGATGCCGATGGCGCCGGAGCCGATGACCAGCAGCGACTTCGGAAAGGCGTCGGGGGTCATCGCCTTCTTGTAGGTCCACACCAGCTTGCCGTCGTCCTCGAGGCCCGGCAGCGTGCGCGCACGCGCCCCGGTGGCGATGATGATGTGCTTGGCGCCGAAGGTGCCGACGGGCGAGCCGCCCTTGGTCACCGCCACCTGCCCCTTGCCGGCGAGCTTGCCCTCGCCCTCGATCACGGTGACCTTGTTCTTCTTCAGCAGGTGCTTGACGCCGCCGTTGAGCTGGGCGGCGACCTTGCGCGAGCGCTGGACCACCTTGTCCAGGTCGAAGGACACGCCGTTCACGGACAGGCCGTAGTCGGCGGCGTGCTTGGCGAGGTGCATGACCTCGGCCGAGCGCAGCAGCGCCTTGGTGGGGATGCAGCCCCAGTTCAGGCAGATGCCGCCCAGGTGTTCGCGTTCCACCACGGCGGTGGACAGGCCGAGCTGGGCGGCGCGGATCGCCGCCACATAGCCGCCGGGCCCGGTGCCAATGACGATGACGTCGAATTTCATCGGAATCGCCCCTGCTTTGACGTCGCCGCACGTCTTTGAACCAGCCGGCCGCCAGAGCATGCTGTGAACAATGACTCATAGACCATTTCCTACACGGAAGCCTCCCGCAGCACAAGCCACAAAATGCGCGCACTATCCAGCCCGACAGAAGGGCTGCAAATTGGCTTGACGCGTAAATGAGTCGTGAGTCATGATTCTACCTAATAGCGGCGAGCACGATCCGATGCCGCCCAATAAGACAGTGAGGTTTCCGTGCACCAACCCGCCAAACCCACGCCTGACAAGCAGTTGGCGCTTCATCGCACCATGCTTCTCATCCGCGCGACCGAGACGGCCCTGTCCAAGCTGTTCGCCGACGGCGAGATTCCGGGCTTCATCCACCTGAGCGTCGGGCAGGAGGCGGTCGCCGCCGGCGTCGTCGGCGCCCTCGGCGACCGTGACACCTTCGCGACGACCCACCGGGGCCACGGCCACGTGCTGGCGCGCGGCGTGGCGCTCGACCGCTTCTTCAAGGAGATCATGGGACGGGCCGGCGGCGCATGCGGCGGACGCGGCGGATCGATGCACGTGGCCGATCTGGCCCTGGGCGTGCTGGGCGCCAACGGCATTGTCGGCGCCGGCCTGCCGCTCGCCACCGGCAGCGCGCTGGCCCACCAGACGCGCCGCACCGGTGGTGTCGCAGTCGCGTTCTTCGGCGACGGCGCCATGGCCGAAGGTGCCTTGCACGAGTGCCTGAACATGGCGGCCCTGTGGGCGCTGCCGCTGGTCTTCGTGTGCGAGAACAACGGCTGGTCGGAATTCTCCCCGACCTCGCGGCAGTTCGCCGCGTCGCTCGGCGATCTCGGCGGCGCTTTCGGCATCCCGCATCGGCGCGTGGACGGCAATGACGTCGCTGCCGTGACCGCCGCCGCCGAGGACGTGGTCGAGGGGGCCCGCGCCGGCGGACCGCGGATCCTGGAGTGCGTCACCACCCGCTGGCATGGCCATTTCGAAGGCGACCCGCAACGCTACCGCAGCGCCGACGAGATCGCCGGCCTGCCGGAGAACGACCCGCTGCGCCGCTCAGCCGCCGCTCTCCTGGCCGCTGGCGTCGGCGAGGAGGCGCTTGCCTCCCTGGCCGAGGCGGTGGACGCCGACGTCCGCGCAGCGCTGGACGCCGCGCGTGAAGACGCCCTGCCCGACTTCGCCGCCGCCTACCGGGACGTCTACACGCCCGCCATGCACACCGCCGGGGCCTGAAATCCAATGTCGAAGCCGCTGCGCTATGTACACGCCATTGCCCAGGCCCTGACCGACGCGATGTCCGAGGACCCCGCCGTGATGGTGTTTGGTGAGGACGTCGCCGCCGCCGGCGGGCCTTTCAAGGCGACTCGGGGCCTGCTCGACGCCCATGGCCCGGAGCGGGTGCGCGACACGCCGATCTCGGAAGCCTCCATGGTCGGGGCGGCCGTTGGCGCCGCGCTGACCGGCATGAAGCCAGTGGTCGAGATCATGTTCATGGACTTCGTGGCGCTGGCCATGGACGCTGTGGTCAACCAGGCCGCCAAGGCGCGCTTCATGTTCGGCGGGCAGTGCAGCGTGCCGATGGTGCTGCGCACGCCGCATGGCGGCGGCCTGAACGCCGGGCCACAGCATTCGCAATGCCTGGAGGCATGGTTCGCCCACATCCCCGGCCTGCGTGTCGCCTGTCCGGCCACCGTGGCCGACGCCTACGGCCTGCTGCGCGCGTCCATCGATGCGCCCGATCCGGTCGTGTTCGTTGAGAACAAGGCCCTTTATGCCGCTCAGGGCGACATCGACGTGAACGCCCCGCGCGAGGTGGGCCGGGCGCGGATCGACCGGCCAGGGCGCCACGCCACCATCGTCACCTACGGCGCGACGCTCTACGCTGCCCGCACCGCCGCCGACCGCCTCGCCGCCGAGGACATCGAGGCGGAGATCATCGACCTGCGCTGGATCCAGCCCTGGGACGAGGAAGCGGTCTTCGCGTCGGTCGCACGAACCCACCGCGTGGTGATCGCTCACGAAGCGGTGCAGGCCTTCGGTGTCGGCGCCGAGATCGCGGCACGCATTGCCGCCGATGCCTTCGACGACCTCGACGCTCCCGTCCTGCGCGTTGGTGCGCCCTTCATGCCCATCCCGTTCGCCAAGTCGCTGGAGGCCGCCTACCTGCCCGGCGCCGACCGCATCGTTGCGGCCGTCAAGACAACGCTTGCCTGACCGGCCTTCGAAGGATCCAAACCATGACCGAAGACAACGCCATCCTGACCACCCGCACCGGTGCCGTCGGCCTGATCACCATCAACCGCCCGGACACGCTCAACGCGCTGGACATCCCGACGCTGCAGACGCTGGAACAAGCCCTGACGGAGCTGGAGGCCGACGACGGCGTCCACGTCATCGTCGTCACCGGGGCGGGCGACCGTGCGTTCGTGGCCGGCGGCAACATCGCCGACCTCGACAGCCGGCAGGGGTTGGCCCATTACCTGGAGTTCGCCGAGGTCATCCACCGCTGCTTCCGCCGGTTCGAGACCTGCGACAAGCCGACGATCGCCGCCGTCAACGGTTGGGCGCTGGGCGGCGGGACCGAGCTTCTGCTGTCGCTGGACGTGCGCATTGCCGCTGACACCGCCAAATTCGGCCTGCCGGAAATCAACCTCGGCCTGTTTCCCGGCGCCGGGGGCACGCAGCGCATCCTGCGGCAGATCCCAGCCTGCCGGGCGCGCGAGCTGGTGTTCACGGGCGACCAGTTCACCGCGGCCGAAGCCGTGAGCTGGGGCCTGATCAACCGGGCGGTTCCCAAGGCCGATCTGATGGCGGAAGCCATGGCGACCGCCGAGAAGATCGCGGCCAAGTCGCCGCTGATCCTGAAGATGATCAAGCGCACCTTCCGTCACGGGCAGGAAATGCCGCTCGGCCCCGCGCTCGCCTATGAACAGGCGATGATCGGACTGGTGCTCGACAGCCAGGATTCGCACGAAGGATGCCGCGCCTTCCTGGAAAAGCGCAAAGCCCATTTCGCAGGGCGCTGATCCATGGTCCAGGATCTGGTGATGCCCAAGCTGGGGCTGACGATGACCGAGGGGGTGCTCGCCGAATGGCGGGTGCAGCCGGGCCAGCCCTTCAAGACCGGCGACGTCCTGGTCGTCGTCGAGACCGACAAGATCGCTTCGGAGGTCGAGGCCGACAGCGACGGCGTGCTGATCGACACCGTGGTCCCCGCCGGCGAAACGGTGGCCGTCGGCACGACGATCGCGCGCTGGTCGGCGAACGGCGAGGACGCCGCGCCTCGGCCATCGGCGCCGCCGGCCGTCCAGGAGGGGGAACGAATCCGGTCCACTCCGCTGGCGCGCCGACGGGCCCGCGAACTCGGCATCGACGTCGCGCATGTGACCGGCACGGGGCCGCACGGCCGCATCAAGGTCGCCGATGTGGAAGCTGCGGCGCAGGCGGCGCCGGCCGCCTTTTCTCCCGCGCCGCCCGCCTCCGCACCCGTCGCGGTCGGCGCGCGGGCGAAGCCCGGCACCATGCAGGCAGCCATGGCCCGTCGGCTGACGGCCGCCAAGCGCGACGTCCCGCATTTCTACCTCGCCGCCGAGGCGGAGGTGTCGGAGCTGCTGGCCCTGCGGGAACGCCTGAACGCCGACGCGGGCGCCTCCGCGCCGCGCGTGTCGGTGACCCACATGGTGCTCGCCGCCGTCGCCCGCGCGCTCGCCGCGACGCCGGAGATGGACCGTGTCTGGGACGAGGGCGAGATCGTGACGCTCGGGCGCGGCGACGTCGGCATGGCCGTCGATACGCCGCGCGGGCTGGTCGCCCCGGTGCTGCGAGGAGCTGCGCGGCTGTCGCTCGACCAGCTCGCGGCGGCGGCCGGCGCGCTGACCGGGCGGGCCCGCGACGGTCGCCTGGGCGAGGAGGATTTCCAGGGCGGCGCCGTCAGCGTGTCGAACGCCGGCATGCACAACGTCACCTACATGACCTCCATCATCGCTCCCGGCCAATCGAGCATCCTCGGTGTCGGCAGCGTGCGTTCCGTGTTCCGGCCCGACGCGGCCGGCGCCCCGGCGCTAAAGCGTGAACTCGGCCTCGTGCTGTCGGCGGACCACCGCCTGTTCGACGGCGTCACCGCGCTGAGCTTCCTCAACCGCATCATCGGGTGTCTGGAGCAGCCGTTGCGCCTGCTCCGCACCCCCTGACCCGGAGAACAGTCATGGACTTCCAGCTTTCCGACGAGCAACGCATGATGGTCGAGACCGCGACCCGCGTTGGCGATCAGTTCGGTCTCGACTACTGGCGTGCGCAGGACGCTCGAAAGGCATTCCCAAAGGAGGCGTGGGCCGCCATCTGTGACGCCGGCCTGTCCGGCGTGGCGCTGCCGGAAGAGTATGGCGGCTCCGGCCAGGGCATGCTGGAGATGGCGTTGATCGTGGAAGCACTGTGCGCCGCCGGGGGCGGCGCCACCGTGGCGCAGCTCTACATGATCAACCCGATCTTCGGCGGCGTGGCGCTCGCCAAGTTCGGCTCCCAGCGGCAGAAAGACGCCATGCTGCCGGCGCTGATCCGCGGCGACATCAACTTCTGCATGGCGCTGACCGAGCCCAACGCCGGCACCAACACCCTGGAGATCCGCACCTTCGCCCGACCCGACGGCGACGGCTGGCGCCTCAGCGGCCAGAAGATCTGGATTACCGCCGTACCCGACGCGCAGAAGATGCTGGTAGTGGCCCGCACCCGGAAGCTCGACGAAATCACCCGCCGCACCGAGGGCATAAGCCTCTTCGTCATCGACGTCGAGCGCGATGGCCTGACCCATCAGGCGATCGAAAAGGTCGGTACCAACACGCTGGCGTCCAGCACCGTCTTCTTCGACGACGTGCGCATCGAACCGGACGAGGTGATCGGCACCCTGCACGGCGGCTGGTCCGAACTTCTCGATGTGCTCAACACCGAGCGCATCGTGACCACCGCCGGCTTGGTCGGCGCCGGCACTCTGGCGATCCGGCTGGCCGTGGACTATGCCAAGGAGCGCCGGGTGTTCAGCGACCGGCCGGTGGCTGCCTATCAGGGTATCCAGTTTCCGCTGGCGCAGGCGCATGCCGAGTTGCAATGCGCCCGGCTGATGAACCTCAAGGCCGCCGACCAGTGCGACAAGGGCCTGCCCTACGGCAGCGAAGCCAACGTCGCCAAGCTGATCGCCGCGCAGGCCGCCGCATCGGCGACCGAGCGCTCGATGCAGGCGATGGGCGGCATGGGCTATTCCAAGGAGTACCACGTCGAGCGGCTGTGGCGGGACGCCCGCCTGTTCCGCTTCGCCCCGATCTCGGAGGAGATGATCCTGAACTTCGTGGCCATGCACGACCTCGGGATGCCAAGGTCGTACTGAGAGCGAGACCGGCGGCACACGCCGGCACGTTCGGACTGGGAGGATCGACACCATGGTAAACCTGAGCGCCTTCATCCGCTACCACGCGTTGCGCACGCCCGACCGGCTGGCGGTCGTGTATGGGGAGCAGCGGATCGGCTACGCCGACTTCCACGACCGCATCCTGCGCATGGCCGGCTTCCTCGCCGGGCGCGGGATCGGCGAGGGCGACGTGGTGGCGGCGGTGATGAAGAACAGCGCCGCCTTCCTGGAGCTTGCCTTCGCATCCAGCCACCTCGGCGCGGTGTTCCTGCCGATCAACTTCCGCCTGGCGCCCGCCGAGGTCGCCTTCATCACCGGCAACGCCGGGGCCAAGCTGGTGTTCGCCGACGAGGAGCTGGCCGCTCTGGTCGAGGGGGACGGGCGCGCCGTCCTGGTCGATGCGGCGGCCCAGGCCGACGGCCGGACGCTGGCCGGCGCCGGAGGCCCGGTGCCGGAGATGCGGGTGCGCACGACGCAGGACCTGTTCCGGCTGATGTACACCTCCGGCACCACCGATCACCCCAAGGGGGTCATGCACAGCTACGAGAACTTCTACTGGAAGTGCATGGACCACGTGATCGGCCTGGGCCTGACGGCGCAGGACCGGTTGCTGGTCGTCGGCCCGCTGTACCATGTCGGCGCCTTCGACTTGCCGGGTATCGCGGTGCTCTGGCTGGGCGGCATGCTCTGCGTCCTGCGCGACTTCGACCCCGACGCAGCCCTCGCCGCCATCGAACGCGAGCGGCTGACCGGCGCGTGGTTCGCCCCGGTCATGGTCGGCCGCATCCTGGCGTACCCCGACCGTGGCCGCTACGACGTCACGAGCCTGAATTGGGCGATCGGCGGCGGCGAGCGCACGCCCGAACAGCGCATCCGGGACTTCACCACGCTGTTCACTGGCGCCCGCTACGTCGACGCCTACGGCCTGACCGAAAGCTGCTCCGGCGACACGCTCATGGAGGCGGGGCGCGAGATCGCGAAGATCGGTTCCCCCGGCCGCGCGCTGGCGCATGTCGAGGTGCAGATCCGCGACGACGCCGGCAACGTCCTGCCCCCCGGCACGCCGGGCGAGATCTGCCTGCGCGGACCCAAGGTCACCAAAGGCTACTGGCGCGATCCCGACAAGACGGCGCGCAGCTTCTTCGGCGACTGGTTCCGCACCGGCGACGTCGGCTGCCTGGACGCCGACGGCTTCCTGTTCCTCACCGACCGCAAGAAGGACATGATCATCAGCGGCGGCGAGAACATCGCGTCGTCCGAGATCGAGCGCGTCGTCTTCCTGCTGCCGGAGGTGAGCGAGGTCGCCGTCATCGGCGTGCCGGACGAGCGCTGGGGCGAAGTGCCGGCCGCCTACATCGTGCTCAAGGACGGCGCCACGCTCGACGCCGCCACCCTCGAACGGCACTGCCGCGCACATCTGGCCGGCTTCAAGGTTCCCAAGCACCTCGTTATCCGTGACGCCCTGCCGCGCAATCCGTCCGGCAAAGTGTTGAAACGCGTGCTGCGTGATCCGGCGACGAACGGGTGAGCGGCCCATCCGATGGACTTCGTCTCCTTCTCCTGTTTCGCAGGAAACTACAATAGCCTATGACTGCCGGTGGTGCGCGGGACGAGTGCACGGGTGAGGACAGGAGAGTATGGCAGAATGAAACGGACCGGCGTTGCCCGTAAGTCTCGGGTGCAGAAATCCGAAGAAATCCGTGAGGCCCTGTTCCAGGCAGCCGCTGAAGTTGTCGGCGAATGCGGATATGCCGAAGCGTCAATTTCCCGCATCACGCAGCGTGCCGACTTGGCGCAGGGGACCTTCTACAACTATTTCACCTCCCGCCAGGAGATCTTCGACGAGCTGCTGCCGGTCCTCGGCGCCAAGATGATGGCGCACATCCGCCAGCAGGCGAACGGCGCCGTCGGCTATAGGGAAAAGGAGGAGCGGTCATTTCGCGCGTTCTTCAGCTTCCTGAAGCGAATGCCCTATTTCCTGCGCATCCTGAACGAGGCCGAGTTCTTCGCTCCGGTCGCGCACCGTCAGCATTTCCACAACATTTCGAGCGGCTACACCCGGTTCATGAAAAAGGCTCGTGCGGCCGGCGAGATCACGGCGGTGTCGGACGAGGAAATCGAGGCGCTCGTCTACATGCTGATCGCGGCACGCGGTTACCTGGCTCTGCGTTACATGAAGCCGGATGGTTCTGTAGAACTTCCGGAGGAGGCGGTCACTGCGTACATGCGGCTGCTCTCGCACGGGCTGGTCTCACCGCAGGGCGGAGACGTTCCAGTAGATCCGAGCCAGGAACGGGAGCCCCGCTGAAAGTTCGACGCGCCGACCGCATAGGGTGGCTTTCTTGCCGCCGACCGCCGCTTCGTCCGGCACGCGGAGGTGCGGGCAAGCGCCCCCGCACTACAACCCCGTGACCGAGACGCTGTTCGGCTCCTTGAAAGTCGAACGTTCGCATGGCATGCGTTTCGAAACCCGGCGGCAGGCCAAGGACGAGGTCATCGACTGGCTGGGCTTCTACAACCACAAGCGAATGCACTCGACCCTGGACTATCTCAGCCCCATGGCATTCGAGGAGACTTGGCGCTGCCCGCACAACGCGCAGGCAGCATAATCCTCCGGCTATGGGAGGCGTTGCACGGGAGCAAGACCACAGGGACCTGTTGCGGCCGCTCTTAAAGTGATAGCGAAGATTTAGGATGCTCAGTTGCAATAGGCTTGACGCATACCTCGGGGATGGGTGAGCGTCAATTATCATCAAATCATTCGCGCGCTCAAAAAATACTTATTGATCACAGTATTTCGTTCTGCTTACTCTGAAAAAGAACCGTCACCAGGCATTAAATATTTGGCTCATATCGGGTTTTGGGGTGGTCGTTGGGTTCACGTGACGAGAGCGGCGATGAGTGCACTGAGCAGGGCCTTGCCGCGTCGGCGGACGTTGTGAACGAACTGGAACAAGCCGAGGTACACGGGCAGCTTCTCCTGGGAGATGCCGCGGTGCGGGCGCAGCCAGGACCGCAGCAGTGACCAGAAGCCTTCCATGGTGTTGACGTGGATCTCGCAGAAGCCGTCGCCGTCATCGTCGCGGGCGTACTCGCCCCGGCCATGGCAGACGGTTTCGTGGGCATAGCCCCACGCCTCCAGCCGGGCGTAGATGTCGTACTCATCGGTGCAGATCAGGCTGCCGGGCGCCACGGTCGCCTCGATGATGGGTCGGATAGTGATCTGCTGGACATTGGCGAGCATGTGCAGAACCACCTCGCCGCCGCGCTGGATCAGGCCGAGGATGGGCGGCTTCTCTGAACCGCGCCGGGTTTGTCGGAGGCCGGTTTGGTTGAGTCACGCCGCCATGGCGACGGCCTCGGTTTGAGCATAATAACGCGCCTCGGCCTCGGCAGGAGGAATGTTGCCGATGGATTCGAGCAGGCGCCGGTGGTTGAACCAGTGCACCCATTCCAGGGTGGCGAACTCGACGGCCTCCAGGGTGCGCCATGGCCCGCGGCGCCGGATCACCTCGGTCTTGTAGAGGCCGTTGATCGTCTCGGCCAAGGCGTTGTCGTACGAATCGCCGACGCTGCCCACGGAGGGTTCGACGCCAGCCTCGGTGAGGCGCTCGGTGTACCGGATAGCAACGTATTGCGACCCGCGGTCGGAGTGGTGGATGAGGCCGCTGCCCTTGGCCGGCCGGCGCTCATGCAGCGCCTGCTCCAGGGCGTCCAGCACGAAGCCGGCATGGGCGGTGCGTGACACCCGCCAGCCGACGATCCGGCGGGCGAACGTATCGATGACGAAGGCCACGTAGACGAAGCCCTGCCACGTCGCAACATACGTAAAGTCCGCGACCCACAAGGCATTCGGGCGGGGCGCCTGGAACTGGCGCTTCACCCGGTCAGCGGGGCACGGCGCCGCCCGGTCGCTGATCGTGGTGCGCACCGCCTTGCCGCGCGTCGCTCCCTTCAGGCCCATCCGCCGCATCAGCCGGGCCACCGTGCAGCGCGCCACGTCGAGGCCCTCCCGCCGCAACTGCCGCCAGACTTTCCGCACCCCATAGACCTGGAAGTTCGCCTCCCAGACCCGTCGGATAGCCACACTCAGCTCCGCGTCACTTCGCGAGCGGGCCGGCGCCTTGGACGGATCGGCCCGCCGGGCGGCATGGGCACGGTAGGTGGACGGGGCGATCGGCAGCACCTTGCAGATCGGCTCGACCCCGTGGACGGCGCGGTGGGCGTCGATGAAGGCGATCATTTCCGGAACGGGCGGTCGAGCTCCGCCTGGGCGAAATACGCCGACGCCTTGCGCAGGATCTCGTTCGCTTGGCGCAACTCGCGGTTCTCGCGCTCCAGCGCCTTGATCCGCTCACGCTCGTCCGTCGTCGGGCCGGAGCGCTTGCCCTGGTCACGCTCGGCCTGCCGGACCCAGCCGCGCAGCGTCTCGGGATTGCAGCCGATCTTCGCCGCAATCGAGCAGATCGCCGCCCATTGCGAGGCGTGATCCCCTTCGTGATCGAACACCATCCGCACCGCGCGCTCGCGGACTTCAGGGGCGTATTTGGGTGATGCCTGTTTCGTCATGATGACCCCATCCTCTTGTATCTCTCCCTTGCCCGCCGACACGAAGCCGGCGAGGCTGTCGGCGGACGGGAGCCCGCCCATCTCTCGGGTGATCGAGCCCGTTCTTGAGCACGGTGCCCCGTCCGCCGGTTCCATCCGGAACCCGAACAGTCGCTCGGGCCGCAAGGCGAGCCCGCATTCGCAAGGACGGGTCATGGAACAGCCTTCTTCGCCAAGCTTCGTCGGCATTGACGTCTCGAAGGACCGTCTCGACGTACACATTCTGCCTGCGGGGCAGGCCTTCGCCGTTGCGCGCAACGGCGAAGGCCTGGATCAACTCGTCACCGAGTTGCGCACGCGTGCCCCCGCCCTGATCGTGCTGGAAGCGACGGGCGGCTTCGAAGTGACCGTCGCCGCCGTCCTGGCGGGCGCCGGCCTGCCCCTGGCCGTCGTTAATCCGCGTCAGATCCGCGATTTCGCCCGCGCCACCGGGCGGCTTGCCAAAACCGACGCGCTCGATGCCCAGATCATCGCCCTGTTCGCCGAACGCATCCGCCCCGAACCGCGCCCGATCGCCGACGCCGAGAGCCTGGCGCTGGCCGAGCTGGTGGCGCGGCGTCGGCAAGTGGTCGAGATGATCGGCATGGAAGCCAACCGCTTGCGTCAGGCCCGCAGCCCACGGGTCCGCCGCACCATCGAAGCCACCCGGAAAACCCTGGAGGCTCAGCTGGTCGAGTTGGACAAGGACATCGACGACAGCGTGCGCGGCTCCCCCGTCTGGCGGGCTGCGGACGACCTGCTGACCTCAGTCCCCGGCATCGGCGGCATCACCGCGCGCACGTTGATCGCCGATCTGCCTGAACTCGGCCGCCTTGACCGCCGGCGCATCGCCGCCTTGGTCGGCGTCGCACCCGTCAACCGCGACTCCGGCCAGATGCGTGGGCATAGAGCCATTGCCGGTGGCCGCACCGCCGTGCGCAACGCCCTGTACATGGCTACGCTCTCGGCGGTCCGCTGGAACCCCGTCATCAAGGCCCATTACACCAGGATCGTGGCGGCGGGGCGTCCCAAGAAGGTCGCCCTCGTCGCTTGCATGCGCCATCTCCTCACCATCCTGAACGCCATCATCAAGACAGCCTCGCCATGGAAAACCGCTTGACCGGAAACACAGTCGCTCAAGAAATGGGGCCTCCGGGAAACCCGGCGCGGTTCATCTCCTTCGCCAGCGTGCCCCGCCCGCGCTCGCCCTTCAGCCGCCGTCGTCGCCCAGGGCGGCTTTTTTGGCAACGGCGGCCGGGTTCCCCTTGTGCCCGGCGACCACATAGACCTCGTCTGCCTCGACGACACCGTCCAAGGTCGTGGGCGGGAGAGTGGCCGTGATCCCGGAGCGCAGCTGGTCGGTCATTGCTTGCACATCGGAGACGGCGAGGTCGAGTTCCTGAGCGATCTGGCGGTTCGACAGGTTGAGGCCCATGAAGTACAGGCACAGCACCCACACCCGCAGCGGTTGGTGGTGCCCCGCCAGAACTGTGCCGCTCAGGTCGTCGAAGCGGCTGCCGCAGGTCTTGCAGCGGTAGCGCTGCCGGTGCGCTTGGGTGTCGTCCCGCCCGTCGCGGGCGATGGCCGTTCCGGCGCAATGGATGCACCGCACGCCATCGGGCCACCGGTGCTGCCGGATCAGGGCGAAGCACTTCGCGTCATCCAGCAGCGAGGACAGGTTCACCAGCATCGGCGTCATCAAGGCCCCCGGATCGCGTCCGACAAAGCCTCTTCAACCGCCGTCAGAACCGATGGTCACCGGGCCACCCTCACCACCCCGGAACCCGATATGAGCCAAATATTTTTGATATTCTGCATTCAAGACAAAAGAAGGCAGAAACACAGCAACTCTGATGCCATTATAATGTTTTGCGAGGACCAGGCCTCACGGTGAGCAGCAGAGCTGCGAATCCTGCGACGCTCAACCCGGCGATTGCGACGGTCATGGGCAGCGCCGTTCCGTTCCCCAACATGCCGATGACGGCGCCAGCAATGCCGCCAACGCCGAACTGCATCACGCCGATCAGTGCCGAGGCGGTGCCGCGCGGCCGAGCCAGGCTCATAGCGGCAGCGGTGGCGTTGGGACCGATCAGGCCGAGGCTGGCAACAACGACGAAAAGCGCGCCGATCAGCGGCAACGGCTCGGACGGTTGGACAAGCGCCGCGCCAAGCAGGACGATCCCCGCAACTGAATTGAGGACCAATCCCAAGGCGAGAATCGTCCGCCCGGAGCAAACCTTCAAGAGGTGGATGTTCGCCTGCGCCGCAAGGATCAGGCCGACCGCGTTCATCCCGAACAGCAATCCATAGTCCTGCGGCGACATCCCGAAAAAACCGATGAATACAAACGGTGAGCCCGCGATGTATGCGAACATGCCGGAAAAGGAGAGGCTGGTGATGAGCGCGTAGCCAAGGAACTGGCGATTCCTGACCAACGCCACAATGGTGCCGCCAAGGTTCATGAATGCCCTGGATGCGCGGCGCTCCTGCGGCAGAGTTTCAGGAAGCACCTTCAGCACAAGCCCGAAGCAAAGCACCCCGAACAGCGCCAGCACCCCGAAAATGGCTCTCCAACCAGCCAGGACGAGGATCTGTCCACCGATGGTCGGGGCGAGCACCGGCGCAAGGTTCATCACCAGCATGATGATGGAGAATGCCCGCGCGGCGGCCTTCTCCTCAAACCGATCCGTGATCACGGCTCGCGCAATGACGACGCCGGCACAGCCCCCCATGGCCTGAAGCAAACGCCCCAAGGCCAGCGACGCAACGTCGGGTGCCAGTGTTATCCCGGCGGAGGCCATCACGTAGACAGTGATCCCAACCATCAAGGGACGCCGGCGCCCGTACCGATCCGAAATCGGTCCGTACACAAGCTGCCCGACTGCCATGCCGACAAGGAAGGTGGCGAGGGTGAACTGCACCTCTCCCGACGACGCGCCGAAGTCCGCCTGAATGGCCGGGAAAGCCGGCAGGTACATGTCGATCGAAAGTGGCGCAAACGCCATGACCACGCTGGCGATCAACAGGAGGCGGCGGTCGCTGGGCAAGTTCTGGGACAGTGCGATCTGGGACATTATGACTTGATCCTGGTCAGCGGAACTGGCGCACCGGGAATCGTCGAAAGCGTGCCCCCTTTCGCGCCCTACCGGCTATTCGTCAACGATGGTGTTGCGCGGAAGGAGAGCTGGCTGGCCGCCAAGCGCCCCCCTTTCCGCGGTACGTCGGCAGCATCCGTCAGCGCGCGCCTCACGCTGCGCAGAAGATCCTCCAGCAAGCCCGGGCAGTGGTGATCGTCCGCAGGAAGGCCGACGCAGGATTCTCCGTCGCGGATCACCAGCCCCGTCTTCCCATTCATTACAAAGGCAAGAAAGCGCATGGCAATCCTTTCCCAAAACAACACCGATCATCGGGCCGACGGATACACGACGGCCGGCACCGGCCAAGGCCAGCCCCTGAATGCAGGGAGACCGGCCGCGGCGCTTCCGCTCACGGATCGTTCCCGGCAACGGTCAGCAGCGCATCCAGCGCCGCGACCCCGTGCGGTCCGGCGACCAGCGGGTTGATCTCGATCTCCGCCAGACGCCCGTCCGCCAGGAAACGTTCGCAGAGCCCGACGATGGCGTCGGCAAGCGCCTCGACCGGGACGGCGGCGCGGTTTCGAAAGCCGTCCAGCAGCGGCGCGCAGCGCAGTGAGCGGATCAGCCGCACCACCGCCGCCCGGTCCAGCGGCAGCAGGCCCATCGCCACGTCGCCCATGGCCTCCACTTCGACGCCGCCGCGCCCGACCACGACGACCGGGCCGAACACCGAATCCCGCCGGATGCCGACGAGGAATTCCATGTCGAACGGCACCATCTCCTCGACGAGGGTCCCGTCGTAGGGGATGCCGCGCTCCCGCGCCATCGCCTCGAACGACCGGACGGTTTCCATCACCGCGGCGGCGTCCTTCAGCCGCAGCACCACGCCGCCAGCATCGCTCTTGTGCGGCAGGGTCGGGCTTTGCAGCTTGGCGACGAAGGGCGGCGTCAGGCCGGCAAGGCCGTCGGCCCCCTCATCCGGCCGGATCAGCACGCCGCGCGGCAGGGGTACGGCGTGATCGCCGGCGCGCAATAGCGCCTTGCTGTCCCATTCCGTCAGCATGCGGGTGCCACCGTCCGGCTGGATTTGGCTGGGCAGTCCCGTCGGCAGCCTCCGCAAAGCCTGCTGCCGGCGGTCGAAGCGCAGGCTTCCGGCCAGCGCATCGATGGCCGCGGGAATGTCGGCGAACACCGGCAGGCCGGCGTCCTGCAGGCGCCCCACCACCTCGCTGCGCGCCCCGATCCACACCACAACCACGGGCTTGCCCGACGCAGCGCGCGCCGCGCCGATGGCGGCCGCCAGCGTGTCGGCGATGCTCGCCATCAGGCCGACGAACAACACGCAGGCGTCGATCTCCGACGCCTCACCGATGACGGTCAACGTCTTCGACAGCAGGGCCGGGTCCTGGACCACCATGGCAGTCAGGTCGATCGGGTTCTGCGGCTTGGAGAAGACCGGAAGGACGGCCGCGAGCTGCTGCCGGGTCTCGTCGGCGAAGGGCAGGATCTCCATGCCCGCAGCCTCGGCGGCGTCCGCCAGCATGACGCCGGCGCCGCCGGACACCGACAGGACGGCCAGCCGCCGGCCGCGCGGACGCGCGTCGAACAGGAACGGCTTCGCGCGGTCGATCAGCGCCGTCAGGGAGTCGACCCGTTCGATGGCATACTGGTCGAAGAGCGCTTCGTAGAGCGTGTCCTCCCCGGCCAGCGCGCCGGTGTGCGACCGCGCCGCGTCGGCACCCGCCTTGGATCGCCCCGCCTTGATGGCGATGACCGGCTTGCCCGCCTCCGCCAGCCGGCGCGCCACCGCACGAAAGGCTGGCGGGTCCTTGATGTCCTCCATGTAGAGACCGATGACCCTGGTGTCGTCGTCGTCGGCAAGACCGCCCAGGACGTCACCGATGGTGAGGTCACACTCGTTCCCGCTCGACACCCAGGTCGACACGCCGATGCCGGCCTGCGTCACCATGTCGAGCCAGTAAGCGGCCATGGCGCCGCTCTGGCTGACGAAGGCGAAGTGCCCGGGTTTAGGCGGCCGGCCTTCCATCGCCGTGGTGAAGGACGCCACGAGGCCGCTGCGGGCATTGATGACGCCCAGGCAGTTGGGGCCGATGATGGGCACGCCGTGGTGGCGCGACAACTCGGTTAGGCGGCGCTGCCGCTCCGCCCCGTCCGCGTCGAACTCGGCGAAGCCGGAGGAGAAGATCACGAAGCCGCCGACGCCAGCGGCGATGCCTTCGGTGACCGCCTCCTCTACCCGCTCCGCCGCCGTGCCGATGATGGCGAGGTCGACGGGCCGCCCGATCGCCGACAGCGACGGGTAGCTGCGCAGGCCCTGAATTTCGGGCCGGCTGGGATTCACGGGATAGATGTCCCCGTCGAAGCCGATCCCCTGCATGTAGGCGATCGGTCGGCCGGTGAGCTTCGTCGGATCCGACGAGGCGCCGACCACGGCGACGCTGCGCGCGTTCAGGAGGCGACGGACGGCATCACTGCGCACAATCATGGTGTGACTCTTCCCAAGACGATGTGGATACGACTCTTCACCTGCCCGGCGAGCCCGACCAGCCCCTGCGGCGCAAAGCGAATGACGGCGACGAGCAGCACGCCGTAGACGAACAGGTGCAGACCAGGCGTCTGGTCCCCCAGGTTCGAGCGCAGCGCTTCTCCCAAAGGGACGAGAAGCAGCGGCCCGACCAGCGGCCCCCAGATGGTGCCGGAGCCGCCCACGACGGTGAACAGAATGACCTCGATGACGAGCGTAAGGCCGGCGAAGGTATGCGGCTCGACGAACTGCAGGTACTGGGCATAGAAGGTGCCGCCGAGCGCCGTGAAGAAGGCGCTGATGCCCATTGCCGCCATCTTGTAGCGCAGCACGTGGATGCCCACGCCCAGCGACGCCCGCTCGTTGTCGCGGACGCCGCGCAGGTAGAGGCCGAGCCTGGAGTCGTAGACCGCGATCGTGAACAGCAGCACGGCCGCGAGATGCGCCAGGATCACGTAGTAATAGGTGGAATCGCTGCGGAACTGGTACATGGCGGGCGTGCCGCGGATCGGCAGGGACAGCCCGCGGCTGGCACCGAGCACGTCGAGGGTGGACGCCAGCAGGTAGCCCAGCATGCCGAGCGCCAGCGTGACCAGGGCGAAGGATAGCGGCGGCAGCTCGTAGCGCAAGCTCAGCCACGCGATCCCGACGCCCATCAAAGCCGCCACCGCCCCGCCGGCGAACATCCCGATCCAAGGCGTCACGCCGAAAGTGAGCGAAAGCAGGGTCGAGGTGTAGGCACCGGCCGCCACGAAGAGGCTGTGGCCGATGCAGAACTGTCCGGCGATCCCGCCGACGATGTTCCAGGACAGGCAGAGATAGGCGAACAGCAGGGTGATGATGGCGGTGTTGACCCAACTGCCGGGACCGAGGATCGGCAGAAGGGTGGCGGCGATCAGCACGAGGACGGCGGCCGGCAGCCGGTGCCGCAGGGGATCGGCGGCAGTCATCAGCGTTCTCCCAACAGGCCGTGCGGCCGGAACAGCAGCACCAGCACGAGGATGAGGTAGGGGATCATGGCGCCAGCGGTTCCGCCCAGCATCAGGCTGCCGACGCCCTCGGCGACGCCGATCGCCAAGCCGCCGACCAGCGAGCCGATGAAATGGCCGATGCCACCGAACACCATCACGATCAGGGCGACCAGCGTGAAGTCAAGCCCGCTGGATGGCGTCACCGAGAACTGCGCCACAGTCAGCGCCCCCGTGATGCCAAGCAGGCCAATTCCGAGCGCGAACGCCAGCGTCTGCACCCGCCGGATCGGAATGCCCATGAGGGCGGCGGCGTTGCCGTTCTGCGCAATGGCGCGGATCTGCCGCCCGAAGTCGGTGCCCATCAACATGGCGTACAGCAGGATCGACAGCGCCACCGCGCACACGGCGCCGACGACCAACGGCATCGGCAGGATGACGCCGAGGAACTCCAGATGCCGGTTGCTGAGGAACGTCGGCACGCTGCGCTGGTCGCCGCCGAACAGCATGAGCAGCATGTTCTGCTGCACGAACACGAGCCCCAGCGTCAGTTGAGCCCCCGCCAAGTGTCCGCCCGCCAGCACCGGCCGCACGAGGCGGGTGAAGGTCAGCGCGCCGATTGCGGCCAGGGCGGGAAACAGCAACGGCGCCGACAGGTAGGGGTCGGCCCCGGTTAGCTCGAACAGCAGCATGGCGCCGAACATGGACAGAACCATGAAGTCGCCATGCGCGAAGTTGAGCAGGCCGCAGGTGCTGAAGATGAGCGTCATCGACAGCGCGACCAGCGCGTAGATCGCCCCCATCAGCAGGCCCTGAACGGTGGCCTGGGCAATGATGTCAATCGGCATGGCGTCCTCACAATCCGAGATAGGCTTTGCGGACCAGCGGATCGTCGGCGAGCTGCTCCGCGCTGCCCGTCAGGGCGATCCGCCCGTTCTCGATGACGTAGCCGCGCGTCGACACGGCCAGCGACAGGCGGACGTTCTGCTCGACCAGAAGCATCGTCAGCCCGTCGCCGTTCAGCCGCTTCAAGGCGCGGAAGGTTTCTTGGACCATCAGCGGCGACAGGCCGAGCGATGGTTCGTCGAGGATCAGCAGGTCCGGCATCGCCATCAGCCCGCGGCCGATGGCCAGCATCTGCTGCTCGCCTCCCGACAGCGTGCGCGCATGCTGACCACTGCGTTCCTGCAAGCGCGGAAAAAGGTCGAAAACCCGCCGCAGCGTGTCGTCGCGCTTCGGCCGTGCCCGGGGGTTGGAGGCCCCCAGCAGCAGGTTCTCCAGCACGGTCATGCGGGGGAAGACCATGCGGCCCTCCGGCACCAGGCTGATGCCGGCGGTGACCGCGGCCTCGCAGCCGCGCCCCGCCAGCTCGGTGCCGTTGAAGGAAACGTGTCCCGCCGTCGGAGCCAGGAGCCCGGAAATGCACTTCATCAAGGTCGTCTTGCCGGCGCCGTTGACGCCGACGAGCGCCACCATCTCGCCCGTCCCGACGTTCAGCGACACGTCCTGCAACACGACGATGTTGCCGTAGGAGGCGGATACCGCGTGAACGTCAAGCAAGATCCACCTCCCGGCCGAGGTACACGTCGATGACGTGCGGGTCGTTCGCCACCGCCTTGGGCAGCCCCTCGGCGATCACCTTGCCGGCGGCGATCACGACGATGCGGTCGCTGACGTTCATGATCACGTCCATGATGTGCTCGACCAGCAGGAAGGTGACGCCCTCGTCGCGCAACGCGCGGATCAGCGCCACGACGCGCTGCGTCTCCGCCGGCCGCAGGCCGGCCATCACCTCATCGAGCAGCACCAACTGCGGCCCGGTCGCCAGCGCCTTTCCAATTTCCAGGGCCTTCTGGTCCGGCAGGGTCAACTGGCTGCAACGCAGGCTCCCCTTGGTCGCCAGACCGATCTTGGTGCAAACCTCGTGGGCGACCGCCCGGGCGGCCTTCATCGTGTGCCGGACCGACGCGGCCATGGTGAGCACCTCCAGCACCGTCAGCGAGGGGAAGACCTCGACGATCTGGAAGGTCCGCGCCAACCCCATCCGGCAGACCTGCGCCGGGTTCCTGCCGTCGATCCGCGCACCGCGGAAACGCACCGTCCCGGCATTCGGCGACAGGAAGCCCGACAGCATCTGGAAGACGGTGGTCTTGCCGGCGCCGTTCGGGCCGATCAGGCCGACGATCTCGCCGGGCTGCACGGCAAGCGTCACGCCGTCCACCGCCCGAAGCCCGCCGAACTGCTTCACAAGGCCGTCGGCCACGAGGATCCCAGGCGAGCCTCCCCCGTCGGCCCCGAGCGCGCCCGGTGCCGTGGTCGTTATTGCGTTCATGGCGCTTCCCCTATTTGAGGATGGGCTGAGCGGAAGCGACCTCGGGCGGGTAGACCAGAACCTTCTCCCCGTTACGCCACTGCACGAACAGCGGCGTTGTCTGGCGCAGCAGGCCGTTCTCGTCGAAGGCCACGTCGCCGCTGATGAAGGGCAGCACATGCTTGGCCGAGCGTGCGGGGACCCGAAGCGCGCGGAAAGCCGCGTTCACCGCGGCGGCGTCGGCGCTGGCCGCCTTTTCGAATGCCTCAACCGCCAGATGAGCCGCCTGTACGCCGAACATGACGCTCTGGTCGATCACCCGCGTCTGCTGCTCCTTCGCCTGGGCAATGGCCGTCTGCATGCCCGGCAGCGCGGCATCGGCGCTGAAGAACGCCAGACCGAAGCTGGCCGTCAGCGTCTTGCGCGCCACCTCGTCCCCCACAAGCCCCCACAGCTTGTCGTCGGAGAAGCCTGCCGAGCCGCCGATCCACACCGGCTTGTCATAGCCGAGATTGAAGCGAGCCCTGTGCAGCAGGACACCATCGGCCAGATACACCGCCGAAATCACGGCATCTGGATCCAGGCTCTTCACCTTGAGGACGATGGGCGTCATATCCTTCACGGTCGGTTCGACCGGAATGGCATCCAGCACCTTCACACCCTGCGCGGTCAGCGCCTCGGCGGCGGCCTTGGACACCACCTGCCCGTAGTCGTTGTTCGCATAGGTGATCGCCACCGTGTTGATCGTCACGCCCCGCCCGCGCAGCCACCTCACCAAGTCGCCATAGCCTTCGCCGAACTTCGCGGCAGGAATGGAAAGGGTCGCGAAGTACGGCGTCTTGGGAATCACCGTGGTTTGCAGTCCCACCCCACCGACCTGATAGCGGTCTGCCACGGGCATGAAGGTTTCCGCCTCGGGCGTGGAATAGGGGCCCAGGATGAACGACACCCGGTCGTCCGCCATCAGCTTGCGCGCCTGCAGCGATGTCTTGGCCGGGTCGGAGCCAGTGTCGGCGGTGACGAGGACCACCTTGGCCCCACCCAGGCTCTTGATGCCACCCCCGGCGTTGACCTGCTTGATGACCAGATCGACGCCGCGCATGACGCTGGCGCCGCTCTCGGCATAGCGGCCGGTCAGCGGCATCAGCAGCCCGAGCTTCACGTCCTGGGGCTGCGCGACGGCACCGCCTGCTCCAATGAGCAGCGCCAGCGCGGCAAACGACACGCGCTTCAACAGGCTTTTCATGGATCGTCTCCTTCCCTTTCCGGTGTTGTTCGGCACCGGGTTTTCTTTTCAGTTGTGCCTCTTGCAGTCCCACGCGCCGTCGTCCGGCAGCGCCTTCAGCTTGTGGCGTTCGATCTCGCGCTTCGTCACGGAGCGGGGAAACTCGTCGGCGAAGGCGATGAACCGCGGGATCTTGAAGGCAGACATCCGCCCCACACACCAGCGCACGATGGTGGCGGCGAGCACCCTCGTCATTGCGGTGCCGAGGGCATTCATCTTTTCCGCGCGGTTCAGCGTGAGGCGGCGAACGCCGCCGTCGTCGTGGATGAGAACAGCTTCGGTCATGGCGCGGCTTTCCCCTGGCAGGTCACGTGACCGACGATCACGTCCTCGCCCTTCTGGTTGCGCACCCAAACGTCATAGCCGGCATCGTCCGAGCGCCGCTGGCCGCCAGCGGTCACCACGTCGCTCTCGCGCACGGGGCGCACGAACCGGACCCGCAGATCGGCATGATCGACGAAGTCGTCGCCCAGGCTGGCGCGCAGCGACTGCCAGATGAAGTTCAAGGACAGCATGCCGTGGGCGATGATGCCGCCCATCGGCGTCTGCCGCGCGAAGTCGGGATCGACGTGGATCGGATTGAAGTCCTCGGTGATTTCGGCGTAGAGCTGGATCGCGGAGCGGTCGACGCACCGGGACACGGGGTGCAGGTGTTCGGACATGCGCATCTCCTTCACGCGGCCCACAGAATGCTCATGCGCCCACGGAAGCGGACGCCGCCGTCGGTACCGGTTGTCTCCGTGGCGAAGTCGATCCAGCGGCGGTCGCGCTTCAGCTCCTTGCCGGCGCAGGTCAGCGCGGTGACCAGCCTTTCGCCCAGCCGCGGGAGGCGAATCACCTGGAACTGCTGGGCACCATGGACATTGCCGGGCGGGCGAGGCTGCAGGATCTCGGCATAAGCGCGCATGGTCACCGCCGCCATCATGCCGGCCGGCATGCGGTCGCCGTCCGCATCGTCGGGAAAGAGCCGCAGCCAACGTCCCAACAGACCGTCGTCGAGGACCAGCTCGCGCCGCCCCATCTCCGCGCCGACCGGCATGCTGTCGAAGGTCAGCATCGGCCGTCCTCCAGCGGACGGACCTGCGGCAGCGCTCCGCCGCCGGCGGCCGGCTCGAAGAACGCGCCGACCCGCAGGCCGATGCGCAGATCCCCGGCCGGGCAGCCCCGCAGGTTGACCATCATCCGGAACCCTTCGTCGAAGTCGACCAGGGCGATGACGTAAGGAACGTCGTCCTTGAAGGCCGGCGTCGGCGCCCGGTGAACCACCGTGTAGCTGTACACCGTCCCAGTTCCCGCCGAGGGGCGCCATTCGGGCGCACGGCTCCGGCAGCGGACGCAGAAGAAGCGCGGAGGAAACTGCACATGCCCGCATGCGGAACAGCACTGGTGGAGCAGCACGCCGTCGGCGCAGCCCTGCCAGAAGGCGGCGGTTTCCGCTGTGACCCTGGGTTGGGTGCCCATCTCACGCCCTCCCCAGCACAAGCGAGCAATGCGCGGACAGGATGCCGCCGTCACCGTGCACGAAGGCGACCTCGGCGCCGTCGACTTGGCGCCCCTCGGCCTGCCCGCGCAGCTGGCGCACCGCCTCGACCACGTGGAACATGCCGCCGGCAGCGCCGGAATGGCCGTAGGACAGCAGGCCACCGTGCGTGTTGCAGGGCAGCACGCCGCCAAGATCCAGGGCGCCCTCCAGCACGGCCGGACCGGCCTCCCCCTTCTTGAAGAAGCCGATGGATTCCAGCTCGGCCAGCAGGGTGATGGTGAAGCTATCGTAGATCTCGGCGACGTCCACGTCGGCCGGAGTCAGCCCGGCCATGGCGAAGGCCTGGGCGGAGGATTGCTTGCAGCCGAACTCGGTCAGCGTCGGCATGCCGATCACATGCTCATGGGTGTTCATCTGTCCGTACCCGAGGATGGAAACCGGTCTGGAAGGGCGGTCCGCCACGGTGTCCGCCGCGCTGACCACCACCGCGGCCCCGCCGTCGGAGATCAGGCAGCAGTCGAACAGACGCAGCGGGTCGGCGATCAGGCGCCCCGCCATCGCCTGCTCGAGGCTCAACGGGTCGCGGGCCTGGGCCTTGGGGTTCCGGCGGGCGTGAGCGCGATGCGCGACGGCCACCCCGGCGAGATGCTCGGGCGTGACGCCCCACTCGTGCATGTAACGGCGCGCCACCAGCCCGTAGGCGGCGGGGATGCTGATGCCGAAGGGACGCTCGAACTGTGGATGGCCGACCTCGGACAGCGCGGCCACGGCCCCGTCCCGGCTCATCCCGGTCAACCGGTTGTCGCCGCACACGGCCAGCACGTGCCGGCACACCCCGGCGCTGACCAGCGCCGCCGCCTGCATGATGGTGGCGCAGGCCGTCGCCCCGCCCGCCTGCACGGCGGCGCTGTAGGACGGCCTGATTCCAAAGTATTCGCAGAACACCGACGACAGCATCAGGTGCGGCTCGCTCAGCGAATACGCGCACAGCACACCGTCGATGTCGCCCGCACGCAGCCCCGCATCTTCCAGGGCCGCCTGGGCGGCCTCGGCGTGCAGGGACATGCAGCTGCTTCCTTCCAACCGGCCCACGGCGGTGTCCGCGGCGCCCGTAATGACAGCGTTCCTCACGGCTTGTTCTCCTTCGCGTCCTGCCCCGCCACCTGTTCCGTCATGGCGTCCCAGTCGAACGGCAGCGGCCGTTTGCCGAGGAACGTGGCGACGGCATCGCGGTGATGATCGCTCTCGATGGCGACGGCCTGCGCATAGGCTTCGAGATCGGCCAGCGCCCGCTGGTCGAGGTGGAAAGACTGGTTGAGGATGGTCTTGGCCATGCCGATGGCGTCCGTGGACGCGTGCCGGAAGCGCCCGGCAAACGCCAGCGCCGTGTCCTGAAGTTCCCCCTCCGGTATGATGCCGTAGGCGATGCCCAGGGTCTTCGCCTCCTCCGCCCCGACCACCCGAGCGGTGAGGACGATGTCCTTCGCCTTCTGCAAGCCGACGATGCGCGGCAGCAGGAAGAAGCCGCCGAGGTCCGGCACCAGGCCGATGCGCTCGAACACGGCGCAGAAACGGGCGCGCGGCGTGCACAGAATGAAATCGGCGGCAAGCGCAAGGTTGAAGCCGGCCCCGAAGGCCGGGCCGTCGACCGCGGCGACAACCGGCTTTTCCAGGTTGACGAGCTGTTCGAACCAGTGATGAAGCCGACGCACGCGATGACGGTTGGCGACCGCCCCGCGGCGTTCGGCGCTGAGGCTGCGCAGATCGCCGCCGGCGCAGAAGGCGCCGCCGGCCCCCGTGATCACGACCGCCTTCACGTCGGCATCGTCGCGCGCCGCGACCACCGCCCGGCCGATCTCCTCCCGCAGGTCGAGATCGAGCGCGTTGCGGGTCTCCGGGCGGTTCAGCGTCAGCCGCGCCACCCCGTCCAGCACCTCGTATCGGAGAATGGTATCCGTGCTCATAGCTCACAGCTCCAGCGAGCGGGCAATGATGTTGCGCTGGATCTCGCTGGTCCCTTCGCCGATGACGTAGACCAGCGCGTCGCGGTGGAAGCGGCCGACCGGGAACTCCCGCATGATGCCGGCACCGCCCAGGATGCGGATCGCCGCCTCGGTCACGCGCACCGCACACTCGCTGGCGACCAGCTTCACCTTGGACGCGGTCGCCGCGTCGATCGTGCCCTGGTCGACGCGCCAGGCGCCGTAATAGACCAGCCACTTGGCCGCCTCGATGTCGGCCGCCATGTCGGCGAGCTTGTGCGCGATGGCCTGGAAGCGTCCAATCGACTGGCCGCGCACCTGCCGCTCGCGCGCGTAGCGGGTCGCCGCCTCGAAGGCGCCGCGCGCGATACCGATGCAGTTGGCGGCCACACCGACCCGGTTCTCCGACAGGCTGTCGATGATGATCGGGTAGGTGCCGAGCTTGCCGCCGAGCAGCGCCTCCTCGGGAACGAACACCTCGTCGAAATGGATGAGCCCGGTTTCCGAAGCGCGGATGCCCTCCTTCTCCAGCTTGTGGACGTCCACTCCCGGACAGGGCAAGTCGACGAGGAATAGGCTGACGGCGTCCGGGGTCAGCTCCGGCCGGGTGCGGGCCGCCACGGTCAGGAAATCCGCGCAGGGCGCATTCGTGATGTACAGCTTGGAACCGGTGATGCGGAAGCCGCCGGGCACGGCCTGGGCGCGGGTGCGCATGGCACGGATGTCCGATCCGCCATCGGGCTCCGACAAGGCGAAGCCGCCGATGCGCTCGCCGCGCAGGCCGGGCTCGAAATAGCGCGCACGCTGGTCGGGCGTACCGGCCCGCCAAATAGGCCACAGCGCCAGGTGGGTGTGGGCCGACCACGCCGATGCGAACCCTTGGCTAACCCGGCTCAATTCCTCGCGGACGATGCAGTCGGCGATCTTGTCGAATCCGCTGCCGCCATCCTCGACGGGGTAGCGGACACCGAGCAGCCCAAGCTCGCCCCAACGCAGGAAGACGTCCTTGGGGAAGCGCTCGCTTTCCTCGGCGTCACGGACGAGCGGCGCGATCTCGGTTTCCGCAAAGCGGCGGACCGTATCCCGCACCTGCTCGTGCTCGGCGCTAAAGGTGAAATCCATGACGGTGCTCCATTCAACGGTCTGTCTTTTCAAGTACCCAGGCGCAGAGGTGCGCCGGCGAGAAGCGCCTGAATGCGTTGCGTCGTTTCGCGAAGATCCGCCCCCATGTCGGCGGTGGAGTCGGGCGGACACTGGGCGCTCAGCGCCACTGCGGAAATAGCGAGGATGGGACGCTTCGCCGTGTCGAGAACGGCACTGGAGATGGTCGTGATACCGCGGACGAAATGGTCACGGTCCACCGCGTAGCCGGCACGCCGCGCGTCCTCGACCTCCGCCAGGAACCGATCGAAGGGCGGGAGATTGTCGCTGCGCAGTTCGGCGTACATCGCGCGCAGTTCCTCCGGCCGGAAGTCGGCATACGCCGCCATGCAGCGGCCGAGGGCGCCGACGAGGATCGGCAGGCGCTGGCCGACGCGCATGTGGATCTGCACGACCGACCCGGACTGGGACAGGTCCACCAGCAATACCCTCGACCGGCTGACGCGCAACCACAGCGTCGTCGTCACGCGCCAGTGCGCCGCGAACCGTTCGAGTTCGGGATGGACCAGGCGCAGGTAGCCGACCTGATCGAGCGCGCCGCTCGCCAGCTCCACGAGCCCAGGCCCCAGCATGTAGGTCTTGCTGGCCGGATCGAAGCTGACCAGCCCTTCCCCCGCCAACGTCTTCAGGATGTTGAAGCAGGTGCTGACGTTGAGGTCGAGGCTGCGGGCGATCTGGTTGTTCGGAGCCGGCGCCGGCTGCGCCGCAAGGTAGCGCAGAATGGCGACCGCGCTCAGCACCGCGCCCACGGGCTTACCCACAGAAATTCCGGAAGCATCGGCACTCAATTGGCGCCTCCCCTAAATTCTCTATTGAGAATTAAATTCTCTTAGATGAATATTGGTACCGGCCATAGGTGGCGGAGTCAAGCGGCGACTGCCACAGCAGAAGCGGGATAGCCAAACGACCGGTTAAATGCCTGGGGCATTCGAGCCGGATTCTCCGCGAGCCCCCCCCCCTGCAAGGCCGGCGATCCGCAGCCGGCCCATATTCATGAATGGTCCGTCATAGAAATTTCGCCGCGACTCGGGGCTGAGATTCGTAGCCGATCTCGGCACCGGCTTGGCACTTTCCGGCTCATGCGGCCACACTGATTGCATCCTCAACTCGTTGCGTATATGGTTTGTGACTCATGATTCGCAATTATGCCTCGTGCCGAGTACCGCACACCCCATCACGAAAGCCGAAGCGCCTGGACGGGGGTCCGGCGCTTGAGCCTTGGCCAGCATTCATGGTGATCGCGGAGCAAGATTGCTTGGAAGAACCCAGAACTGGCCTCAGTGGCTGCAATCGTCTTTAAGCATCGCAAACACCACGCTCAGAATTCGATCGTCCAGAAACACAGCAAAGGAGACGCCCGCAATGCGTACGAGTGCGATCATCGGATCCCTGGCCGTGGCAACCGCCATCCTGGGCACGCAATCAATCATGGCCGCCGAAAGCGGACCCGTGTCAGGAGGGACCGTCAAAATCGCCGTTCTGACCGATCTCTCGGGTGTCAATTCCGCCGCCAGCGGTTCCGGCGTGACGGAGGCCGTGCGCATGGCCGTCGAGGACTTTGGCGGCAAGGTCCTGAACTCACCGATCGAAATCCTGACCGCCGATCACCAGAACAAGACCGACGTGGGCGCCAACATCGCCAACAAATGGCTCGACGTCGACGACGTCGATGTGATCGTCGACGTCCCCAACTCGGCCGTCGCCCTAGCGGTCCAGGACATCGCGAAGCGGAAGGGCCGCGTCTTCATCGCGGGCGGCGCCAGCATCGCCGACCTGACCGGCGCCGCCTGCTCGCCCACCGGCATCCACTACATATACGACACCTACTCAATGGCCGGCACTGCGGCCGCGGCGGCCGTGCAGCAGGTAGGGAAGAGTTACTATTTCCTGACCGTCGATTATGCCTTCGGCCACGCCATCCAGCAGTCCCTCAGTACCTTCCTGAAGGCCGCCGGGGCCACCATCGTCGGCGGCGTTCGTCATCCGCTGGGCGCCCAGGATCTGTCATCGTTCCTTCTCCAGGCGCAGGCAAGCCCAGCCGAAGTCATCGTGCTTGTCAGCGGCGGCACCGATACCCTCAACGCCATCAAGACCGCCAAGGAATTCGGGATCACGTCGGACAAGAAGCTGCTCGCCCTGATGATGGTCGAGCCCGACATCCACGGCCTTGGCCTCGAAAACGCCCAGGGCATGCTGCTGCCGTCGCCGTTTTTCTGGAGCCGAACCCCGGAAAGCACCGCCTGGTCGCGAACGTTCTTCGCCAGGACCGGCAAGATGCCGTCGTTCATCCAGGCTGGCGCGTACTCCTACACCATGCATTACCTCAAGGCGATCCAGGCCGCCGGGACCGACGAGGGCAAAGCGGTCGTGGCCAAAATGAAGGAGACGCCAATCGACGACTGGTTCGCCAAGGGCACGATCCGCCCCGATGGTCGCATGGTCCATGACATGTATCTGGTGCGGGTCAAAGCGCCGGCGGCGTCGAAGGAGCCATGGGACTATTTCGAATTGGTCGACACGATTCCCGGTGATACGGCCTTCCGGCCCATGAACAAGGGTGGTTGCCCCTTGGTTGATCCGTAAGTTGGGCACCGGCCAGGCACCTGCGATATGACCGGAGCCTGGCCGGATGCCGTGCTTCCAGCTTCCTTCAGCGCGGCAGTTTTTTGGCGCGGTAGTACATCTGTGCGCGGCTGACGCCGAGCATGGATGCCGCCTTTCCCATGTTCCCGTCCGACAACTGGACCGCCGCCCGCACCAGCGCCTCTTCAACGGTGTTCAAAGAGCCCGCGCCGTTCTTCAGGATCATACGCGCCCATTCGGCGATGTCGTCCTCGGAAACCTGAGGGTCCCCGCCGTCGTAGTTGCTGTCCAGCAGATCCACGCCTTCCACCAGCGATCCCATGTCGCTGAGGTACAGCAGGCCGCTGGCCTCGAACGAGGCGTCGACGCTGGAGAGGTGACGAACATCGAGAGCCTCTCCGTCCTCAGCCAGGATTACCCCCCGCTCAATGACGTTCTCGAACTCACGGATGTTGCCCGGCCAGGAGTGAGACAGGATGGCCTGTAGCGCCTTCGGCGTGACGCCACTCACGGAGCAGCCATGCGCACGCGAGAACTTATCAATGAAGTGCTCAAGCAGCGCCGGGATATCGTCTTTTCGGTCTCTCAATGGCGAAATGGTAATGGGAAACACGTTGAGGCGATAGAAAAGATCTTCCCTGAAACGCCCTTCCCTCACCGCCTTCAGCAGGTTTTCGTTTGTTGCGGCGACAATGCGAACGTCGACTTTCTTGGTGCGCGTACTCCCCAACCGCTCCATTTCGCCGGTCTGAAGGACACGTAGGAGCTTCCCTTGCGCCGTCAGGCTGAGCGTAGCCACTTCATCAAGAAACAGCGTGCCGCCATCGGCGATTTCGAACCGGCCGGCCCGGGAATCGCTCGCGCCGGAGAAGGCGCCCTTTTCGACACCGAACAGTTCCGATTCCATCAACTGCTCCGGAATTGCAGCGCAGTTGATCTCGACGAACACTGCGTCCGCGCGGCGGCTGTGGCGATGCACCTCGCGGGCGAACATGCTCTTTCCCACGCCACTCTCGCCCAGGAGCAACACAGTGGCGTTGGTTCGGGCAACGCGCCGCACCTTGTGCATCACCGAGGCGAACGCAGACGACACCCCCACCATACCCCCGTCGGCCGCACCGGCAGGTCGGGGAGCACACCGTGCCACTGGACCTCCCAGACCAGGTCCACCGCTGGACACCGCCACGGGCAGGGACGGCCGCACGACGGTGCGGCCTTCGATGTACTTCAGATCGGCTTCCGGGTCGTCCCATTCGTCGACCGGCTTGGCAACCGCCAAGCAACGCGCCGAGCCCATGGAGCGGCACTCGAGCTCACGAACGAGAATGCGCTTTCCCATTATCGTGCTGAGATAGCCGGAGCTGTAGCCGATCTCCATCCAGCAGCTCGGTCCATGGTTGGGGCCGTATTCAGCAGTGTCGAATTCGTCCTCGACGGAATGCTTCCAGACGAACTCGGCGTAGCACTGTCCCTTGGTGCTGTCGACGTCGAGGCGAAGCGGTTCGACACGGACAATGCCTTGAAGCGCATGGAATTGTCCACCGGCGGCCAACAAGTCCACCATGGAACCGCCGCCGCGAATCTTCCACGCGATCGCAGCGTCGTTGCAACCCGCGATGTATCCGATCCGCGTGAGCACCCCTCGCGTCGCTTCCACGCCGATCATGTCGATCAGTTGCCGGCGCAGCGTTCCAAAGGCATCGGAATGCAACAGGATCATGCGCCGATCATCGAGCCAGATCCGGCCATCGGATGGATTGAAATAAAGCCGCTCCGCCAAGTCCCCGATTTCGGGTTGGCGCACTTCCCGGAGCACACCGGTCAGCGGATAGATCTCTCCTCTCCGAGCATCCAAGGCTGTGCGCGCAGCACGCTCCATGATATTTCCTCCTGGGTTTTTTTGATGGGAGGATTTCGTAATGCCGCGCCGGCTTTGCGGTTGGATGCGGCATTGGTCTGCGGCGGTGCATTATTGGTTCGCACTTCGCCGTCACCGCCCCCCTTGTCGCGTATAGTTTACCCCCCCCTTGTCGCGTATAGTTTAGCAGATGCTCACGCGTGTTTCTACGCCGCTCCGTCCCACCGGGGCTCCCCCCACCATCTACATCGCGCGAACTTTCTTGAGAAAATCATCGATCTCAAGACGCAGCCGGTCCGCCTCGGCGGACAGAGAGGATGCGCATTCCAGGACATCCGCCGCGATCGACTGAGCGGTTGATGCTGCGTTGGTCATCCCGACAACCGTGTGGGTCACGTCACGGGACGCTTCTGCGGCTTGGCGGACGCTGCCGGCGATGTCCTCGGTCGCGGTGGCCTGGTGCTCCACCGCGGAAACGATGGCGGTGGATGACCCGTCGACCTCGCCGATCCGTGCCGCGATGCCATTGATGGCCGAAACGACATCCCCGGTCGCAGCCTGCACCGCCGAAATATGGACGGAGATATCACCCGTAGCCTTGGCCGTCTGCATCGCCAACCCCTTAACCTCGCCCGCCACGACGGAGAAACCCTTGCCGGCCTCGCCGGCTCTGGCGGCCTCTATGGTCGCGTTCAACGCCAGCAGGTTCGTTTGCTTTGCGATCGCATCGATCAGCTTCACGATCTCGCCGATCTGACCCGTGACCCGCATCAGGTCCTTGACCATTCCATCGGCGCGCCCGGCTTCCGTGGCGGCAGCGCCGGAACTGCTCGCCGCGTAGGCGACCTGCTGGCGGATCTCCGAGATGGAGGCCGTCAGTTGGCTTGCCGTCGCCGACACGGCCTGAACGTTTGCCGATGCCTGCTCCGCAGAAGCCATGAGCATCCGGGCCTGGTTGCTGACCTCTCCGGCGCTTGTCACCATGGCGTGCGCCGCACGTTCCATATCGCCACAGGCAGAGGACACGGAGTGAATCATATCCATCACCGTCCGGTCGAACGCCGCGGCCACCTGTTCCATCGCGCGCGTCTTTTGCTCGGATGCGACGCGACTGGCGCTTTGCTCCGCCGTCAACTGACCGGCCTTGATCATGGTGTCGCGGAAGACCTCCACGGCCTCTGCCATCTGGCCGATCTCGTCTTTGCGCTCCATGGCCGGAATTCGCACGGCGGTGTCGCCCCCCGCCAGATCATACATCGCCCGGGTCATCGCCCGGATCGGACGGACGATGGTGCTCTGGGCGAATATCCATGCCAGCAGCGTCATGCCCACCATCACCGCACCGACGACGACGGCGATAAACATGCTTCGCTCGAACTCCGTCTGAGCGTTGTCCTGGGCGGCACGCGCACTCACGATGCTGTAGTTCAACATCCTCTGCAGCATGCCCTTTGCAACGTCGAAGCTCTGATGCCCGTCCCGCATCAGCAGGGATTCGGCGTCTTCCTTGAGACCGCTCTGGTACGCAAGAAGAACCCTTTCGTTGGCCAGCTTGTAGTAGTCCACCTCTTTCTTGAGAGCCTCGAGCGCGGCCACCTCCATCTGCGACAGCGTCAGCTTCTCATAGCGGCCCACTTCGTCGTTCAGCATCTCGAGACTTTCCGCGATGTCGATTGCCGCGTCTTCACGGCCTGCTTCGTCGTTGGACAGAACATAGCTCGACAGGCGGAGACGATGATTGGAGATCGCAGCATCGATCTGGCCGAGCGAAAACGTCGAGGTCAGCCACTTGGCATGGATTTCCCTCGCAAGTTCATTAACGTCTCCAAAACGCTGCATCATCAGCGCTGTTGCCGCTATATTTATAGCAACAACAAGAAAGAACGAGAAGATAATTCTTTTTGCTATGGAAACATACCCAATAGTCCTGGACAACCGTCGGCTCATCACCAACACTGGCGAATAAAGGACTTTTGCCGCCACCTTAATATTTTGACTAGTTATCACCAACCCCTCACCGCGTTAGTTCTTAATCAAATCTATTGCCGGGACAAACATCCAGCGAGTATGACGAAGCTCATGCCATGTCGTGGCTCGCCTCCGCAGGGCTTTATGTTTTTTGCCTTCCTCTACCCCTGACGCCGCATGTCGCGGCGGGCCGAGCAAGCGGGCTTTGCGGAACAGAAGGGGCTCTTTTATTTTATCCCGCCCGGGACGGCAGACGGCAGACGGCGGACGCTGCTTCGATCGCGCACGCATGATCGAAGCAGCAGATCGTCGCGTTCGTTCCTGGTCGTGATGGTCGACCAATCCGGAACAGATCCGTGCGCTGTTTACGCCGCCACGGAAATTTGGAACTGCGTTGAAGAACGCGGCGTCAGTGCTTCAGGAAGTCGACGACCAGCCGGTTGAACAGGTCCGCCTTCTCCCACTGCCCCCAGTGGCCGCACTTGTTGAAGACGTGCAGCTGAGCGCTGGGAATCTGTTTCACCAGGCGGAGGCCGAAATCGAGCGGCACGAACCGGTCTTCGCTCCCCCAGGTGATCAGTGTGTCCGCCTTGATCGCCGGAAGCCGGGCGCTGTGGTCCGAGACGATGCGTCCGCTGACGGCCTCGACGCTCGCCACGAAGTTCTGGCAGTGCTTCTCGCTTCGCCGCAGGTTCTCCAGGCGGTTGTTGAAAAGCTCCTCCGTGATGGAACCCCGGTCGTAGACGAAGACCTCCAGCATGCGCTCCAGGTTCTCCCGAGAGGGCTCCCGGTACAGGTTGAGCAGGTGCCGGATGCCCTCGGCCGGGTGGGGATAGAACACGCTGGAGCCGACGCCACCGGCACCGATCAGAACCTGCTTGGCGATCCGGTCCGGATACTCGAGGGCGAAGCTCAGCGAAACTGCACCGCCCATGGAATTGCCCACCACATGCGCGCGGCCGATGCCCAACACGTCCAGGAAGTCGCGCAGGACGCGGGCGTGGTGGACGTCGCGGGGCTCGGTCACCACGATTTCCGAAGACTTGTTGAAGCCCGGCTGGTCGAGCAGGATGACCCGGTAGCCCGCGTCCACGAAATAGTCGATGTTGCGATGGAAGTTGCCCCACCCGCTCGCGCCGGGGCCAGAGCCATGCAGCATGACGACGACTTCGCCGTCGCCCGCTTCGTTGTAATGCAGATCGAGGTCGCCGACCTTGGCGAACTTGCTCGTGGCGGCTTCGCTCAGCTTAACCATTACCCACTCCCTATCAAGGTTGCACTTGGTGGTTGAATCAGGCCAGCCCACGCTGGCCGGCCATGGTGAGGGCGGCGTCCTCGATCATGTCCTCCTGGCCGCCGACCATGCCGCGTCGCCCCAGTTCCACCAGGATGTCGCGCGCGGGCACGCCGTATTTCGCCTCGGCCCGTTTGGCGAAGAGCAGGAAGGACGAATAGACGCCGGCGAAGCCCAGGGTCAGGGAGTCGCGGTCGACGCGGATCGGGTGGTCCATGATCGGCACCACCAGATCCTCCGCCACGTCGGCGATTTTGAAGACGTCGACGCCGGTCTCGACGCCCAGCCGGGCGCAGACGGCGACGAACACCTCCATGGGCGTGTTGCCGGCCCCGGCCCCCAGGCCGGCGGCGGCGGCGTCGATGCGCGTCGCCCCGCACTCCACGGCGGCCACCGAGTTGGCCACGCCCATCGCCAGGTTGTGGTGACCGTGGAAGCCGATTTCCGTCTCCGGCTTCAGCGCGTCCCGCAACGGCGCGATGCGGGCCTTCACGTCATCCGGCAGCATGAAGCCGGCGGAGTCCGTGCAGTAGACGCAGTTGGCCCCGTAGCCCTCCATCAGCTTCGCCTGGGCCAGGATTGTCTCCGGCGGCGCCATGTGGCTCATCATCAGGAAGCCGACGGTGTCCATTCCCATCTTGCGGGCCAGCGCGATGTGCTGCTCCGACACGTCGGCCTCGGTGCAGTGCGTTGCGACGCGGATGGTGTTCACCCCTAGGTCCTTCGCCATGCGCAGGTGGTCGACCGTACCGATGCCCGGCAGCAGCAGCGCCGACACCTTGGCCCGCTTCATCAGGGGAATGACGGCACCCAGGTATTCCTCGTCCGAATGCGCCGGAAAGCCGTAGTTGACGGAGGCGCCGCCCAGCCCGTCGCCGTGGGTCACCTCGATCAGCGGAACGCCCGCCTCGTCCAGCCCCCGGGCGATGCGCTGCATCTGCTCCAGCGTCATCTGATGGCGCTTGGGGTGCATGCCGTCGCGCAACGTCATGTCGTGGACGGTGATCGTCTTGCCGTTCAGGGTCATGTCGGGGTCCTCAGGCGGCCGCGGCCAGCAGGCCTTCGGCGAACACCTCGGCGGTGCGCGCCGCGGCGGCGGTCATGATGTCCAGGTTGCCCGCGTATTTCGGCAGGTAGTCACCCAGCCCCTCGACCTCCATGAAGATCGAGACGCGGTTGCCGTCGAAGACGGGGCCGTTCACCAGCCGGTAGCCGGGCACGTAGGTCTGCACCTCGGCGATCATCGCGTGAACGGAGCGGGTAATGCGTTCACGGTCCGGCTCCTGCTCGGTCAGGCAGTGGATGGTGTCGCGCATGATCAGGGGCGGCTCGGCCGGGTTGATGATGATGATGGCCTTGCCGCGCTTGGCGCCACCCACCTTCTCGATGGCGCCGGCGGTGGTCCGGGTGAACTCGTCGATGTTCTTGCGCGTGCCCGGCCCGACCGAGCGCGACGACACGGTGGCGACGATCTCGCCATAGGCCACCGGCTGCACGCGCGACACGGCGTAGACCATGGGGATGGTCGCCTGCCCGCCGCAGGTCACCATGTTGACGTTGGCCTCGCCGCGACCGATGTGCTCGCGCAGGTTCACCGGCGGCACGCAGTAGGGACCGATGGCGGCCGGCGTCAGGTCGATCATGGTGACGCCGGCGGCGTTCAGCTTGCGGGCGTTCTCGGCGTGCACGTAGGCGCTGGTGGCGTCGAAGGCGATGCGGATGCCGTCGGCCGCGACGTGCGGCAGCAGCCCGTCCACGCCGTCGGCGGCGGTCTTCAGCCCCATCTCGGCGGCGCGCTTCAGCCCGTCGGAGGTGGCGTCGATGCCGACCATCCACACCGGGTCGAGAACGGGGCTGCGCTTGAGCTTGTAGAGCAGGTCGGTGCCGATGTTGCCCGGCCCGATCAGGGCGCACTTGATCTTTGCGTCGGTCATGAAGACAGCCTTTCGATGTCAGTCGAAGCGGACGGTGCAGGCGCCGATGCCGCCGATCGTCACGCGCAGGTTGTCGCCGGCCTTCACCGGCACCATCTGCGCCAGCGAGCCGGACAGGATCACTTCGCCCGCTTTCAGCGGCACGCCGAGCCGGCCCAGCGTGTTGGCCAGCCACGCCACGGCGTTGACCGGCGAGCCGAGCGCCGCCGCACCGGCGCCGGTGCCGACGATCTCGCCGTTGTGCTCCAGCACCATGCCGCAGGTGGACAGGTCGACGCGGCGCGGGTCGACCAGGGCGTCGCCCAGCACGAAGACGCCGCACGAGGCATTGTCGGCGACCGTGTCCTGGATCTTGATCTTCCAGTCCCGGATGCGGGAATCGACGATCTCGAAGCAGGCCATCACCCCTTCGGTCGCCGCCAGCACGTCGGCGGTGGAAACGCCCGGGCCGCTCAGGTCCTTCTTGAGGACGAAGGCGATCTCGCCCTCGGCCTTGGGCTGGATCAGCGTCTCCATGGGGATGGTCTGGCCGATGCCGTAGACCATGCCGTCGAGAAGATAGCCGAAATCCGGTTGGTGAACGCCCAGCATGGTCATCACCGGCTTCGAGGTGACGCCGATCTTCTTGCCGACGACGCGCTCGCCGCCCTCCAGCCGGTGTGCCACGAAGCGCTGCTGGATGGCGTAGGCGTCCTCGATGGTCATGTCGGGGTAACGGCCGGTGAGCGGGTCAACCGCCTCCCCGGTGCTCAGCGCCGCGTGCAGCTCGTCACCGAGGCGATGCACCAGCGCGGCGTCCATGGTCGTGTTCGTGGTCATGCGTCTCTCGCCTTGGTTCAAGCGAATGGGGGTGGCGGGAACAGGCCGACGAGGCGGGCGAACAGCGACTGGAAGTCCTCGCCGAAGCTGGCCGCGAAGTTGGGGTCGCCGTTGCCTGAGAAGGCATCGTCGATCGCCTCCCAGTCGGCATCGTGCAGATGCCGGATCGCGGCCGGCAGGATGATTGTTTCTTCCAACGCGATGTGCGCCGTCACGTGGGTGTCAAGGGCGCGTGCGGCGCGTTCCAGCGCCTCGGCATCGGAGGTGGCATCGCCCTCCAACGCGGGGAGCGCCGCCTCCACCTCGCGCAGCAGCTCCGCCTCAACGGCGTGCTGTCGCTGCAGTTCGGCGATGGTGGCGTCGACCTCGTTCGTGCGGCGGCGCAGCGCGCGGAACAGGTGCGATTCCTCCTTGGGATGGTGCAGCGCCTGCGGGAACGCCCGCAGGTACAGGAGGATCGAGCGCACCAACGCCAGGTCGGGGCGCGCACCGCGCCCGCGCGCCTCGTCCAGATGGTGGCGGAATCCGCGCAGCACGACGGCCAGCGAGTCATGCTCGTCCTTGATGACGGCGAGAACCTTACAGACCGGGGTGCGGGCGGTGCGGAAGTTGGTCACCAGCACGGGAACGACGGCCCGCGCCAGCACGTCGAGCGCCACCGAGCCGAGCATCATCGGCATCTTCCCGGCGCGCCCGCTGGTCGACAGGAAGATCAGGTCGCAGCCGCGTTGCGCGGCCGCTTCCAGAATGGCCTCGGCCACGCGGTCCGAAGCCACGCCCAGGGTGCGGCTCGGCACGCCCCGCGCCTCGGCCTCGGCCTGCGCCTTCGACAGAACGGCCGGCGCACGCTGCGTGTAGCTGACCGCGAAACGGTCAGGGGCCATGGTGTGCAGCAACGCTGCATCGCTGCGCAGCGATGCGGACTCGTCGGGCACGGCGTGGAAGAAGGTGAGTTCCGCTCCCAGCGCCTTGGCGAAGGACACCGACTGGCTGATCATCTCGGCGGAGAACGGGCCGCCGTCGATGGGCACCAACAAATGGCGATACATGTCCGGGCTCCCGGGTAGCGGTTCAGATGGTGGCGATGCAGGCGAGGCCGGTGGCGGCACAGGCGACATCCTGCTCTTCGCTGCCGCCCGACACGCCAACAGCGCCCAGCAGCATCCCGTCGGCATGGATGGGCAGCCCGCCCGCGAGCGTGACGAGGCGGGGCCGCTGGGTCAGCGCGTGGCGCACGTGGTCGGGCTGGCGCGCCAGGCCCTGGGCCAGCGCCGCGGTCGGCAGACCGAAGCTGGCGGCGGTGAACGCCTTGTCCTGTGCGATCTCCACGGTGTGGAAGGGCGCACCGTTCATCCGCCCGAAGGCCAGCGGCCGGCCGCCGGCGTCGACCACGGCGACGCTGACGCGGATGCCGAGATCCTGTGCGTGGCGCAACGCGGCGCCGACGATGCTCTGGGCGGCGTCCCAGGCGAGTTGCGCCGCGGCGATGGTGATGGTCATGACGGCCGCCCTCCCCGGCGCGGCAGCAGGAAGCAGGCCAATGCCGGCACGAGGACGAGCGCCCCCAGCATATTCCACAGGAACATGAAGGTCAGCAGGATGCCCATGTCGGCCTGGAACTTGATCGGCGAGAACACCCAGGTCAGCACGCCCAAGGACAGCGTGACGCCGGTGAAGACGACGACGCGCCCGGTGAACAGCAGCGCCCGGTAGTAGGCGGTGTGCAGGCTGGCCCCCTGGCGCAGCCAGGTCTGCGTCACGCTCAGCACGTAAAGGGCGTAGTCCACGCCGATGCCCACGCCCAGCGCGATCACCGGCAGCGTCGCCACCTTGACGCCGATGCCCAACACCACCATCAGCGCCTCCGCCAGCACGGAGGTGAGGACCAGCGGCAGCACCGCGCAGACCACCGCCCGCCAGGAGCGGAAGGCGACGGCGCACAGCAGGACCACCGCCGCGTACACGCCGATCAGCATGCGGTCGTTGGCATGCTTGACCACGATGTTGGTCGCCGCCTCGATGCCGGCGTTGCCGGCCCCCATCAGGAAGCGCGCGTCCGCCGTGCTGTTTTCGGCTGCGAAGGCTTCCACCGCGTCGACCACACGGGCCAGCGTGTCCGCCTTGTGGTCCTTGAGGTAGGCGTAGAGGGCCAGAAGGTCGCAGGTGGCGTTGAACAGCTCGCGCGGGGCGCGGGCGGCGCCGGCGTTGATCATCCCCTGGTTTGATGGCAGGCCGTACCATTTGAGGACGCCCTCGTTCATCCCCACCATCGTCCACTTGGTCAGCGCCGCCAGCGAGTTGGTGCCCTCCACTCCGGGCAGCTGGCGCAGCCGCCATTCCAGGTCGTCGACACGCAGCAGGGTGTCGTACTGGGCGCACTGGCCGGCCTTGGCTTTGGCCATCACGACGAACACGTCGCTGCTGGCCTGGTAGTTGCGGATGATGAAGTCGTTGTCGCGGTTGTAGGTCGAGGTGGGCCGCAGCTCCGGCGCACCGGGATCGAGGTCACCGATCTTCAGGTTGAGGCTGACCGTGTAAGCCCCCAGACCCAGAACCAGGGCGGTGGTCAGCGCGGTGGCGGCCCAGCGCCGCTCGGTGAAGGCGCCGAGGAAGCGCCACAGCGGGTGACGCACGTGGCCGGGCTCATCCACCGCGCTCTCGTCCTTCAGGCTGCGCAGCGCCGCCTTCGGCGAGACGCCGGTGAAGGACAGCAGCACCGGCAACAGCGCCAGATTGGTGAAGACCAGGATGCCGACGCCGATGCTGGCGATGGTCGCCAGTTCCTGGATAACCGGAATGTCCACCATGTGGAGCACGGCAAAGCCGACCACGTCGGCCAGCAACGCGGTGGCCCCAGCCAGGAACAGGCGGCGGAAGGTGTAGCGGGCGGCGATGAGCTTGTGCGTGCCGCGCCCGATGTCCTGCATGATGCCGTTCATCTTCTGCGCGCCATGGCTGACGCCGATGGCGTAGACGAGAAAGGGCGTCAGAATGGAATAGGGGTTCAGCTCGTACCCCAGCAGCGGCAGCAGGCCCAGCAGCCAGACGACGCCGATCAACGTGCAGCCCAGCACCAGCGCCGTGCTGCGGGCACAGCGGGTGAAATAGTAGAGCACGGCCGCCGTGATCAGGATGGCGATGCCGAAGAACACCAGCATGGCCTGCAGGCCTTCGATCAGATCGCCCATCACCTTGGCGAACCCGGTGATGTGCAGGCTCACCCCCTGCGCCTCGTACTTCGCGCGCAACGCGTCCAGCGTGTCGGACAGGGCGCGGTAGTCGAGGCGCCGCCCGGTTTCCGGGTTCACGTCGAGGATTGGCACGTAGATGATGCTGGAGCGGAAGTCCGGCGCCACGATCTGGCCAATTTCACCCGAGCGCGCGACGTTGTTGCGCAGCGCCTCCAGGCTGGCCGGCGAGCCGTCGTAGCTGTCGGGGATGACCGGACCGCCGTCGAACCCGTCCTCGGTAACGCCCAGCCAACGCGTGGCCGGCGTCCACAGCGACTTCATGAAGGAACGGTCGACGCCCGGTACGAGGTAGATCTCGTCGTTCAGGCGCTGGAGCGTGTCCAGATAGTCCCTGGTGAAGATGTCGCCCTCGCCCTTCACCGCGACGGCGATGCGCAGCGCGTTGGCCAGCCCCTTCAGCTCGCTCTCGTTCTTGAGGTAATTGACGATGTAGGGGTGACTGGTCGGGATCGTCTTGACGAAGCTGGCGTTGAGCCGCAGCCCCAGGGCCTGCGCGCCGAGCACCACCGTCAGGATGGTGCACAGCGCCACCACCAATTGGCGATGGTTGAACAGAAGCCGCTCCAGCAGGTTGCCGGATCGCGCATCGAAATCGTTTAGACTGGAGATGGTACGGAAACTTGACATGGACGACTCGTTCTCCATTCTCCGGCTGTTCTTCACTTCGCCGGTGCCAGCGACAGGGTCGCGGTGCCACGCGCACCCACGGCGAGCAGCCCGCCGCCCGCCAGTTCCACTGCATCCAGGAAGGGGAAGGCGCGGCCTTGCGGCTGGCGGTCGAAGGCCATGCCACGGTCGCGGCTGAGCCAGACGGTCCCGGCCTCGTCCAGCAGGACGACGGACCCATCGCCGAGCGCCACGGCGCCGGTGAAGCTGCTTTGGGTGGGCAGTTCCAGCTTCGTCCATGCCGCGCCGCCGTCGGCGGAGCGGTAGAGATTGCCGCGCAGTCCCAGCGCCAGCAGGGCACCGCCAGGCGCCACGACAAGGCCGAAGAAGCTGCCGACATACGGACTGTCGAGCACCGTGAAGCGTCGGCCGCCGTCATTGGAGCGCAGCAGCAGCCCCTGCTCGCCGGCCAGATAGACGGCATCGCCGTCGGCGCGGATGGCGTACAGGTGCTTGCGCTCCGGGTTCGGGACACGGTCCAGCACCGGCTGCCACGACGCGCCGCCGTCCAGCGTCTCGAAGATCAGCCCGTAGGCGCCGATGGCGAGGACCTCGCGTCCGTTCTTCACCAGAAGGTCGAAGAACGGCTTGTCTGGGCCGTCGCGCACCAGCCGCTCGGCCTCGGCCACCGCCTGCACGTCGCCTTTCGGCGTGGCGTCGAGGACCAGTTGCGCGGCGGCGCGGCCGTCGAGCTGCTTTGTCCAGGTCGCGCCGCCGTCGACGGTGCGCAGGATGACGCCACCGTGCCCGACCGCCCAGCCCAGCCGGGCGTCGGCGAACCGCACGGAGGTCAGCGTGACGGAGGTCGGCACGCGGACCTGCCGCCAGGACACGCCTGCGTCGTCCGACAGCAGGATGTGCCCGCGCTCCCCGACGGCAACGATGCGCTCACCGGCATGCGTCACCGCCGTCAGCAACGAGCGGGGGGCAAGCGCACTCGCCACCGCGGGACGGTCGAGCGGATCGGCCGCGGCGTGCGCCACGGAGGCGCCGGCCAGGAGAGCCACCGGCAGAATGACGGCGAGCGACAGGGTTTTCATCATGGCAAAGCCTGACTGAACGGGGCGGAACACGGTGACGCTCCCGCCGCCCCGAGACGGGCCCGAAGGCGGCAGGAAAAGGGGCATGGGGTCAGCGGGCGGTTTCACCCACCACGGAGTCCGGCGTGAAGAAGCTATCCGGACGGGAGGACGTGGGCGCGTACCGGGCGTCGGGGTCGCCCATCGCACAGCGATAGATCCACGCACCCGTCTGCAGATTGTGGAAGGACTCGCCGCAGTGGGTCACAAGACCCGGCAGATCGGGTGCCGCGAAGGGCAGCATGAAGCTGGCGCGCCAGAGCTGCCCCTGTGCATCCCACCCGTCCATGAGGGAAGACCCCCAGGCATCCTCGTCATAGTACTGGATGCGCTTGGGAACCGCGTGCCGCTTGCCAGCCTTCAGCGTCTGCTCCACCACCCACACACGATGGAGTTCCCAGCGCATGAGTTCGGGCTTCAGGTGGTGCGCTCCCATCGCCTCTTCGTCCGAGACGCCGAACAGGCGATTGGTGTTGTAGGGGACGAACATCTCCTTCTTGCCGAGCAGCTTGTAGTCGAAGCGTTCCGGAGAGCCGCTGCCACCGAACGACTCGTCAAAGAAGCTGATGCCCGAGGCCACGAAGTCGGGGGTGTCGAAGCCGATGTTGGGGGCGCGGCGGATGCGGCGCTGGCCGGCCAGATACTGCCAGATCAGGCGCGCCTTCGAGTAGTCGTTCGTCTCGCGGATCAGAATGGCCTCACCCGCGCGGAAGGCCGGGGCGGTCGTCCACTGCACCGCGTAGAAGTAGCCGTTGTCGCTGTCGCTGTGGCCATCCTTCCGGTAATAGGGATATTGCTCGAGCGTCTTCGCTTCCGTGCCCAGGACCGCGCGGCCGTCGTCCGTGACCGTCCAGACCTTGTATCGGGCTTCGATCGCCTGACCGCGCCAGCGGGTCAGGTGGTTCCAATGCACCTCCAGCCCGTTCTTCGGGATCGGGAAGGGCACACCGCCATACGCCCCTTCCAGCGTCAGCCCGTCGTTCTTGAGCTGGGCGCTGGTGGCGTTCTTGAAGGTGTTGTCATAGACCCACTGCGGTGCCGCCGCGGTGCGCCGGGTGGGATAGACGTTGATCTTGAAGGTCGCCGGATACTTCTTCAGCAACGCCTGCACGCCGTCGCTGAGGCGGTCGGCGTACTTGCCCATGTTCTCGGCGGTGATGGTGAACAGCGGCTTGTCGGCGGCAAACGGGTCGCCGCGCCGGTCGCCCGGCGTACCGCCGGGCGCGGCGGTCAGGCCGCCGCTCCAAGCCGGGATGCTGCCGTCCTTGTTGCCGGCCTTCTCGGCACCGAACGGCGTCAGGGTGGTCTTGAGCTGTTCCGCTTCCTGGGCAGTCACCGCGGCCTGGACAGTGCCGGCTACCAGAACGCACAGCGCACCGAGCACCGCACCATATCGGGTGTTCTTCATTCCTATCCTCCCGGTCAGAAGGTGCGGGACAGGCTGAGCGCCACGAAGTCCCGGTCCCTCAAGGTTTGCTTGAACGTGAAGAGTCCGCTCACCGGATCGACCGACGGCGCGGCGGAGCCGAAGTAGTGCGTGTAGGACAGCGAGAACTTCCAGGTCTTGAGGTAGTCGCCGTTGATGCCGATACTGATGTCGCCGCCATGCTCGGGCCCGAAGCCCTGCACCACCGAGGAGCGGCCGTAGGGGGTGTAGCCGATGCCGATGGGAACGCTGATGTCCAGGCCGTTCAGCACCTGAAAGTAGGTCGGCTCGAAGACGAAGCGCAGCGAGACGGCGTCGCGCGTGCTGTTGGGGTCGAGCGCCTGCGGGTTCTTGGTGATGTTGAGCCGGTGATTCCAGGCGATTTCCGCTATGAGGTTGGCGGCTTCCCAGATCTGGTTCCCACCGTACGCGTCGATCATCGACAGGTTGGCGTGCAGCGAGTTGCCAACCGGGTAGGCAGGATTGGAATGGTTGTCGGCCCCCGGACCGGCGAGCACCGAGCCGCCGGTCGCCACCAGCGGCATGTTGCGGCGCATCGACACCTCGCCGGCGACGTTGGCGGTGCCCAGAGTGGTGCTGAAGCTCGCCCCATAGACCTGGATCGCCTCCGGGAAGACGAGGCGGTACTCGCCGATCTTGCCTGGCACGCCGCCGGCACCGACGCCAGGGTCCACATAAATCTGGAAGAACTTGTCATGGTAGCGGGCGGCGTAGAAGCCGAAGTCGGTGTTGGCGCCGTCCGGACGCCAGCGCACCTGCACGCCGCCCTGGCCGCTGTCCTTCGCTTCCACGTCCCGGCCACGGTAGAAGGACAGGCCGCCCGGACCGGCAAAGACGCGCTCACCGCCCTTGTCGACCGCGTCGGCGATGCTGAAGTAGCTCCCCGACGCCGGAATGCGGTTGCGGTCCCATTCGAACTGGTAGTAGGCGCCGACCGAAACGTTCTCGTTGACCTGCACCTGGCCCGACACTTGGTTGATCGGGCGCAGCAGCTCCTTGAACTGGGTGTTGGGAACCGAGATGGCCTTGATCGCGTCGATGGGCGACTGCGCGGCGGCGATGCCGTTGGAACCGAAGAACAGGCTCTCGCCATACAGCAGCGCGTGCCGGCCCAGCCGTCCCTTCACGTTCATCTCGCCGACGTCGGCCTTGCCGAAGACGAAGGCGTCGAGCAGTTCCGCCTTGCGGCCGTGCAGATTGCGCGTGTCGCGGGTGAACGAGTCGTACGGTGCCGAAACGGCGTTGTAGGTGAACGGGAAGTCGTTGCCCGTTCCGCGGTTGTAGACGGTGTCGTACCACGCAGCCCCGCTGACGCGCGCGCCGACGTTTCCGTAGGTGACGTCCAGTTCGCTCAGCAGGTCGAAGCGGTTGGAAATGAGGCCCCGGTCAAAATTTCGGTCGCCGTCGTCGAAATTGGGGTTGGTCAACAGCTTGTCGGAACGCGACGCCACGCGCGCGGCCGCGCTGTACTTGACCGTGTTGTCCCAGCGGATCTTGAGATCGGTGCCGGTATCGAACTCGGCACCAAACGCCGACGACGTGACCGTGGCCCCCAGCGCCGCAGCCGTCACCCACCCCCATCGCTTCCTGGTGTTCGCTTTCATGTTTCCCCCCCAAGGAATTCGCTTGTTTCTTGACGCCGACGCGGTGCCTGCTCTTGCCCGGCCCGTGGGGCGGGACGGACGAGAGCAGTGTCCCGGTCGTGCGTGTCAGGCCTTCGGCAGCCCGTACATCAGCGGCGGCAGAGGCTGGCCGAGGAGGTAGCCGCCGAGGGCCTCGGCGTTGTGATCGGCGTTCTGCGTGATGTGGTTGGCGCCGACGAGCGTATCGCGGAGCACCCGCTGCATGGGGTTGGACAGGAATACGCCGCGGGCCGACAGCGCCTTGTACAGCAGCAGCACGGCCTCTTCGCACTCGCGCCCGACACGGGCGAAGTCAAGGGTGTAGTGGACACGGTTGTCCACGGGCACCAGTTCGCGCCGCGCGATGTAGGATGCCGCTTCGGCGGCAACCTGGAGGATCCGCGCGCGGGCGGAACGGACCCTGACCACCGCGTTTCCGAGGCGATCCTTGGCGTAGTGGTCGAGGGCGGCCTGCGGGCAGCCGTTGATGTTTTCACGAACCTTGATCTGTTCGATGAAGATATCGATCGCGCCTTGAGCGAACCCGACCATGACCGCCGACACGGACCCGAAGAACGCCATCCCGAACGGAAACTGATACGTATCGGCCCCATCGCTGAGGTGGTAGTCGATCATGCTGTGGGCCCGGTGCTCGGGCACGAACACGTTCTTCAGGACCAGGCTCTTGCTGCCCGTCCCGGCCAGGCCGAAGACGAACCAGTCGTCGAGGAACTCATAGTCGGAACGCGGCACCAGCAGAGCGAGACGGTTGATCGGACGGCCCTGTTCATCCTTCAGCCAAACACCGATGAAAGCCCAGTCGCCATGATCGGTGCCACTCGAGGTGCCCCACGTCCCGTTCAGGACGTAGCCGCCTTCGACCTTTGTGACGGTGCCGAACGGCGCGTACGAGGAGGCGACCAGAACGGTGTTGTCCTTGGCCCACACGTCGTCACCGGCACGGGGATCCATCAGGCCGAATTCCCATTGGTGGACGCCCAGGATCATCATGTTCCAGGCGCTGCTGCCACAGCCGCGGCCGAGTTCCATCAGCACGCGCCAGAACACGTCCGGGGTCATTTCCCAGCCACCCCAACGCTTCGGCTGCAGGATCTTGAAGAACCCAGCCTGCTTGAACGCGTCGATCGTCTCCTTGGGCACACAGCGCGCCTTCTCGACCTCGTCGGCGCGCTCGCGCAGCATCGGGATCAAGGCCCGCGCGCGCTCCACCAGTTCATCCGCCGACGGAATTCGGGCGTCAGCAACAGCAATGTTCATGAGAAGCACTCCAATATCTGAAAATGTTCGCGCGTCGCCTCAGGCGAGTTTTGCGAAGTGTCCGTCGAAGTAGAGAAGCGGGTCGGGAGCGACGGGAGCGGCGGCGACCTGCACGTCGACGACGCGGCACAGGAAGACGCTGTGCGTGCCGGCATCGATGGTTTCGGCAACCCGGCAGTCGAAGCCGACCAGCGCGTCCTTCAGCACCGGCGCCCCGGTCACCCGCTCGACCCAGTCGGCCCCCTGGAAGCGGTCCTCACCGGCCACCCCTTCGACCATCCCGGCGAAACGCCGGGCTACCGCCTCCTGCCCGTGCGCCAGCACGTTCACGCTCAGCGCCTCCGAGGCGGCAATCAGGGTGTGTGCGCGCACCTTCTGGTTCACGCACACCAGAAGCCGCGGCGGATCGGCGGTCACCGAACACAGCGCCGTCGCCGTCAACCCGGCGCGCACCCCGCCATGGCGGGCGGCGATGATCGTGCAGCCGGCAGCGAACAGGCGCATGCCCGCCAGAAAACGTTCACTGGACACGGCCGGATCGGAGGCGGCCGGCGCGGCCGTCAGGGGAAACGCGGTCATCGAAGGTCTCGTGTGTGGGAGGATGTGGGTCAGGCGGAGCGCTTGTGGCCCCAGTCGCTCAGCTGCGAGTAGCTGGCGACCGTCCAGGACGCGTCGTCGATGACGATGCCGCCGTATCCGATCTCCAGGTTGAAGCCCGACGGCGTGCGGCAGTAGAAGGAGAACATGCGGTCGTTCGGGTGATGCCCCAGGCTCATCGCGATCGGCACTCCGGCCTTCTCGCAACGGTCGTAGGCCAGCCCGACATCGTCCATGGACTGGTACTGCACCATGAAGTGGTTGAGCCGCTTGGCCCCGGGCAGCTGGCCGGTGGCCAGCGAGTGGTGGCGGCCGGTGACCGTGTGGAAGAACGTCGCGTCGGCGACCAGACCCGGCGCCAGCTCCTGGCGGATGTAGTCGCTCACCCGCAGCCCTAGGACGTTGCGGTAGAAGGCGACCGAGGTCTTGTAGTCCCGGGCGACCGGCAGGATGTGGCCAACGCCGAGCGGCCCGGTCTCGAAGCCGCGGCCTTGCAGCACCGCGGAATGGAACGGCGTGCCGATGGGGGCGAGAGCCGGGCCGAAGACGAACTCGTGCGTGTAGCCGGTGGGATCCTCGCACCGGTAGAGCTTCTCGACGCGGCGGCGCTGGGCGAGCTCGCGCCCGCCGTCGCTGACCCGCACGCCGGCCTCGGCGATGCGGCGCACGAAGGCCTCGAGCGCGTCTTCGGTGGCGAACTCCCAGCCGGCGGCGGCCAGGTCGTCGTCGTCGCCGCGCTCCAGGCACAGGCGCTGCTCGTACTCGTCCATGCGCAGCAGCATCTGGGCGTCGTCGCGGCGGCCGACCTGCAGGCCGACGACGTCGACGGCGAAGCGCTCCCACTGGTCGAGGTCGCGGACGTTGAACACGATGTAGGCGAGGTTGGAAATTTCGGCCATGGCGTTTCTCCCCAAGCTGGGCCGTTCGGCGTTGCCCCCTCTAAGGCAAGCGCCGTGCCAGGAAGATGAAGGCCACGATTTGTGCGATGCAGCACGATCCGGAAACCATACGGAGCAACAACCGTTCGGCCGACAAAGCGATGTTCTGTGTGCATTTGCACAAGAAGCCCTGACCTCGCGGTGCGTCCAACTTTTCGAATTTTCAGCGCCGACGCATCCAGGGCCGTCTCAATTTTTTCAAGACACCTCCGCCGCGGTCGTGCTCGTACCGCCGGAGGTGCCTGCACTCACCACAACAGGCACGGCGACCTGCCGCCGGGCTTTGAACATGCCGGCCGCGCCGTTCGGGCCGCGGTGCCGGCGACCGTCTTCGCTCGGGATCGGCGCCATCCGCAGATTGGTGGCGGCCGTCCCGGCGATTGTCTTTGTGCCGCTGTTCTACCGCTTGTGTGTCGCAGACGGCGGAACGGCACAAGGCGGAAACCGCGGCCACGATGCGCCGGTTTCCAAGGACCGGACCAGACACCTGCGGCAAATAGACACGCTTGCCGATCCGGAAATGACGTAGGAGCCAGTGCTGTAGCCAAATAGATTCGTAGAGGACACTTCATGGATGGCAGACATACCGTGAGTGACCATGGGGCGCGCTTGATTGACCGTGAGTGCGGTGCAACACTGTCGTTGTACGTCGCGCAATATGTCCATCGGCAAAGCCGATGGAAGAAAGCGAGCTCGCATGGCACGCATCAATCGTGACGCCATGACCGCAGCCGGATCGCCGGTATCGCTACAGGGATCAGGGGGCGGTGGGCTGACCCTTGCTGGCACCGCGGATGTGCCGCGCACCTGTGCCGAGATCGGCGAAACCTGCGACCGGGCGCTGCATGCCGCCATGGCGCGCGTCACGCGCGGCCTGTCGCCGGCCGCACTCGCCCTGGCCGGCTTCGACTGGGCAACCCACCTCGTCTTCTCGCCGGGCAAGCGATGGGCACTTCTGAACGAGGCAGCCTGCAACGGCCTGAGCGCCATCAACCACGCGGCCGGCTGCGTCGCCGCTGGCTACGGCATCGCGGTTCCCCGTACCGATCCCCCGCTGCAAGATCCACGGTTCGCCGGCGAGGCATGGCAAACTTGGCCATTCAACCTTATTCACCAGAACTTTCTGCTCAGCCAGAAATGGTGGCACAGCGCCACCACAGGCATTGGCGGTGTCGCCCGGCAACATGAGGCGGCGGTCGAGTTCACCGCACGGCAGTTGCTCGATACCGTGTCCCCGTCCAACTTCCTGTTCACCAATCCCGAAGTCCTGGCCAGGACCGCGGAAACAGTCGGCGCCAACCTCGCGGTTGGGCTCGGCAATGTCCTGGAGGATGCACAACGCCTGCTGACGGGCGAGAAGCCCGTCGGCGCCGAGCGTTTCGTCGTGGGAAGAGACGTCGCCACGACCCGCGGCAGGGTCATCCACCGCAACCGCCTGATCGAACTGATCCAGTACGAATCGACAACCGGAACCGTGCGGCCCGAGCCGGTGCTGATCGTGCCGGCCTGGATCATGAAGTATTACATCCTCGACCTGTCACCCGCGAACTCATTCGTCCGCCACCTGACCGACCAGGGCTTCACGGTCTTCATGATTTCGTGGAAGAACCCGGACGAGGGCGACCGTGATCTCGGCATGGAGGACTACCGGCGCCTCGGCATTATGGCTGCGCTCAATGCGATCGGTGCCATGCTGCCCGGCCGCAAGGTGCATGCCATCGGCTACTGCCTCGGCGGGACCCTGCTCTCGATCGCCGCGTCGGCCATGGCGCGCGACGGCGACGACAGCCTGGCGAGCGTCACCCTGCTCGCCGCCCAGACGGACTTCACCGAGGCCGGCGAGCTGATGCTGTTCATCAACGAGAGCGAGGTCCATTTCCTCGAAGACATGATGTGGCGGCGTGGATTCCTCGACACCCGGCAGATGGCCGGCGCCTTCCAGATCCTGCGCTCGAACGACCTGATCTGGTCCTACGCCGTCCGCAATTACCTCATGGGCGAGCGCGAGCCCATGAACGACCTGATGGCCTGGAACGCCGACGGAACCCGCATGCCCTACCGGATGCATTCGGAATACCTGCGCCACCTGTTCCTCGACAACGATCTGGCCACGGGACGCCTGCGCGTCGACGGCAAGCCGATCTCCATCACCGACATCCGCGCGCCGATCTTCGCCGTCGGCACGGTGCGCGATCACGTGGCGCCGTGGCGCTCCACCTACAAGATTCACCTGCTGACGGACACTGACGTCACCTACGTGCTGACGTCGGGCGGACACAACGCCGGCATCGTCTCCGAACCGGGCCATCCCCGGCGCCGCTATCAGATCCTGTCACGGCTGGCCGACGATCCCTACGTCGATCCCGACACCTTCGAGAACGAGGCCCCGTACCAGGAAGGGTCGTGGTGGCCGGCGCTTTTCGACTGGCTGAAGGAGCGGTCCGGCCAGCCGGTGCTCCCGCCCGCCATGGGCGTTCCAGGACAGCCTCCGTTGTGCGACGCATCCGGCACCTACGTCCTTCAACCGTAACGGCCAGTTGGTTCCGGCCCAACCGACATCCCAAAGCAATCGGGCGATCCGTCATGCCATCAGCACGCAAGCCCTGGAAGACAATCACCGTCGCTGCCGTACTTCTGCTGGCGGCCGGCAGCGCCATTCTGGCGTGGCAGTCCCTGAGGACCAACGGGTCTTGGGACGGCATCGCCAGCGGCAACGGCCGCATCGAGGCCGTCGAGATCGATGTCGCCACACGGACGGCCGGCCGCATCAAGGACATCCTGGTGAACGAAGGCGAATTCGTCGGGGCTGGGCAGATCCTGGCCCGGATGGACACCGCCGTGCTCGAAGCGCAACGCAAGGAAGCCGAGGCGCAACTCCGGCAAGCCCTCATCGGCATCGAGACGGCACACAGCTTCGTCAAGCAGCGCGAGGCCGAGCGGGTGGCGGCGGTGGCCGTGGTGGCGCAACGCGAGGCTGAACTCGATGCGGCGCAGAGCCGCCTCGCACGATCCGAGCAGCTGGCGGTCCAGAACACCGTCTCGCGCCAGGTGCTCGATGACGACCGGGCGAAGACACAGGGCGCCAAGGCCGCTGTCAGCGCCGCCCAGGCCCAAATGGCGGCAAGCGAAGCCGCCGTCGGTGCCGCGCGGTCGCAGGTCGTCAACGCCGAAGCGGTGACGGAGGCCGTCCGCGCCACCATCCAGCGCATCGACGCCGACCTCGACGACAGCATCCTGCGTTCGCCGCGCGACGGGCGCGTGCAGTACCGCGTGGCACAGCCCGGCGAGGTCCTTTCCGCTGGCGGCCGGGTCCTCAACCTGGTCGATCTGGGCGACGTCTACATGACGTTTTTCCTGCCCACCGAAGCGGCGGGCCGAGTCAGGCTCGGGACCGAAGTCCACATCGTGCTCGACGCGGCGGCCGAATACGTCATCCCCGCCCAAGCCTCCTTCGTCGCCAATGTCGCCCAGTTCACCCCCAAGACGGTGGAGACGGCCGTGGAGCGCCAGAAATTGATGTTCCGGATCAAGGCGCGGATCGACCCCGAACTGCTGCGCAAGCACATCCGCGACGTCAAGACCGGGCTTCCGGGCATGGCCTACGTGCGGGTCGCCCCGCAGACCGAGTGGCCGCCCGCGCTTCAGGTGAGGCTGCCGGAATGAACGCCCCCGATCCCCCGGCCCCAATGGCCGCGCCGGCGCCGGTGGCCCGGCTGCGGAGCGTCGGCCTGCGCTACGGCAAGGCGAACGCTCTTGATGACGTCAGTCTGGACATCCCGGCTGGCTGCATGGTGGGGCTGATCGGCCCGGACGGAGTGGGCAAGTCAAGCCTGCTCGCGCTGATCGCCGGCGCCCGCAAGGTCCAGGCCGGACGAGTCGAGGTGCTCGGCGACGACATCGCTGATGCGCGGCACCGTCAAGCGGTCGGTCCACGCATCGCCTACATGCCGCAGGGGCTCGGCAAGAATCTTTATCCGACGCTGTCGGTGTTCGAGAACATCGACTTCTTCGGGCGCCTGTTCGGATATGGACGCGCCGAACGCAACCGCCGTATCGCCGAACTGGTGGAGAGCACGGGGCTGGCGCCATTCGTGGACCGCCCAGCCGGCAAGCTGTCGGGCGGCATGAAGCAGAAGCTCAGCCTCTGCTGCGCGCTGATCCACGATCCGGACCTGCTGGTTCTGGACGAGCCGACCACCGGCGTCGACCCGCTTTCACGCCGCCAGTTTTGGGAGCTGGTCGGCCGCATCCGCGCCGGCCAACCCGGTATGAGCGTGCTGGTCGCGACTGCCTATATGGAGGAAGCCGCGAACTTCGACTGGCTGGCGGCGATGGATGCCGGCCGGGTGCTCGCAACCGGCTCCCCGACGGACCTGCTCACGCGCACCGGCGCCGTCGCGCTTGAAGGGGCGTTCATCGCCCTGCTGCCCGAGGAGAAGCGTCGGGACCACCGGCCGGTGGAGATTCCGCCGCGCGACGACAGCGCGGACGGCGCGGTCGCCATCGAGGCGAAGGGCCTGACAAAGCATTTCGGCGACTTCGTCGCGGTTGACCACGTCAGCTTCCGGATCGGCCGTGGCGAGGTCTTCGGCTTTCTCGGCTCCAACGGCTGCGGCAAGACGACCACCATGAAGATGCTCACCGGCCTTCTGCCGGCCAGCGACGGTCAGGCGTGGCTGTTCGGCCAGCCGGTGGACGCCAGGGACATCGATACCCGGCGCCGCGTCGGCTACATGTCGCAGGGCTTCTCGCTTTACACCGAACTGACGGTGCGGCAGAACCTCGACCTGCACGCCCGGCTGTTCCGGGTTCCGGACGATGCGGTCGCCGGGCGCGTCGCGGAAATGGCGCAGCGCTTCGGCCTGTCCGGGATCATGGACGCGCTGCCGGACACGCTGCCTCTCGGCCAACGCCAGCGCCTCTCGCTCGCGGTGGCGATGATCCACCGGCCGGAGATGCTGATCCTCGACGAACCGACATCCGGCGTCGATCCGGTCGCGCGCGACGCCTTCTGGCGGATCATGGTGGACTTGGCCCGCCGCGACGGCGTCACGATCTTCATTTCGACCCACTTCATGAACGAGGCCGAACGCTGCGACCGCATCTCGCTGATGCATGCGGGCCGCGTGCTGGTCAGCGACCCGCCCGCTGTCCTCATCGCGAGGCGCGGTGCCGCGACATTGGAGGAAGCTTTCATAGGCTATCTCGAAGACGCCGCGGCGAAAAGCGCGCCGGGCGAAGCGGCGCTGGGACTGGAGGCGCCGACCCGCGCGCCGGGCGAGGCGGAAACGCCCCGATCCGGTGACAAGGGACGTCACCGTGCGTTCGATCCCCGCCGCCTGTTCAGCTACGCCCGCCGGGAGACGCTGGAACTGCGCCGCGACCCGATCCGCGCGACGCTCGCCCTGTTGGGCAGCGTCATCCTGATGTTCGTGATGGGCTATGGCATCAGCATGGACGTTGAGGATCTGACCTTCGCCGTGCTGGACCGCGATCAGACCACCACCAGCCGCGACTACACGCTCAACATCGCCGGCTCACGCTATTTCATCGAGAAGGCACCGATCGCTGACTACGCCGACCTCGACCGGCGCATGCGGGCGAACGACATCAGCCTGGCCATCGAAATCCCTCCCGGCTTCGGACGCGACATGGCGCGCGGCAAACCGGTCGAGATCGCCGCCTGGATCGACGGCGCCATGCCGACGCGGGCCGAAACGTTGCGCGGCTATGTCCAGGGCATGCACAGCCAATGGCTCAGCGAGCGGGCGGCGGGCGGCGGGGCCGCCACCGCGCCGGCAACGATCGAAACCCGTTTCCGCTATAACCCCGACGTCAAGAGTCTGGTTGCCATGGTGCCAGCGGTGATCCCGCTTCTGCTGATGCTGCTGCCGGCCACGCTGACGGCCCTCAGCGTGGTGCGGGAGAAGGAGTTGGGCTCGATCATCAACTTCTACGTCACCCCGGTCAGCCGATTGGAATTCCTGCTCGGCAAGCAACTCCCGTACATCGCGCTGGCGATGCTCAACTTCGTCCTGTTGGCCGGGCTCGCGGTCACTCTGTTCGGCGTCCCGCTGAAAGGCAGCATCGCCACGCTGACCATGGCGACGCTGCTCTACGTCACCGCCGCCACCGCGATCGGGCTGCTGATCTCCACCTTCATGCGCAGCCAAGTGGCCGCGCTCTTCGCCACCGCGGTGCTTACGATCCTGCCCGCAGTGCAGTTCTCCGGCATGATCAACCCGGTGTCGTCTCTGGAAGGAGGCGGTGCGCTGCTCGGATGGATCTATCCCACCACCCACTACCTGACGATCGCCCGTGGCACCTTCTCGAAAGCGCTCGGCTTCTCCGACCTGAGCCTGTCGTTCCTCCCGCTCCTGCTGGCCGTGCCGGTGCTGCTCGGGCTGAGCGTGGCGCTGCTGAAGAAACAGGAGACCTGAGCCATGCGCGTCACCAACATCGTCAATCTTGGTGTCAAGGAACTGCGCAGCCTCGCCCGCGATCCAATGATGCTGGTGCTGATCGTCTACTCCTTCACCCTTGCCATCTACACCGCGGCCACAGCGATGCCGGAGACGCTCAACAAGGCGCCGATCGCCATCGTGGACGAGGATCGCTCGCCGTTGTCCGCCCGCATCGCCGGTGCCTTCTACCCACCCTATTTCATTCCCCCGGCGATGATCAGCCAAGCCGAGATGGACGCCAGGATGGACGCCGGGCTCGATACCTTCGCGCTGGACATTCCACCTGATTTCCAACGGGACCTGCTGGCCGGGCGCATGCCCACCATCCAACTCAATGTCGACGCCACGCGCATGAGCCAAGCGTTCACCGGCAGCGGCTACATCCAGAGCATCGTCTCGGCGGAAATCGGGGAATTCGCCCAGCGCTACCGCGCCACCCCGACACCAGCTGTTGACCTTGTCCTGCGGGCGCGCTTCAATCCCGAACTCAATCACGCATGGTTCGGCGGCGTGATGGAAATCGTCAATCAGGTGACGATGCTGTCGATCGTGCTGACCGGCGCAGCTCTGATCCGCGAGCGCGAGCACGGCACCATCGAACATCTGCTGGTGATGCCCGTCACCCCATTCGAGATCATGACCAGCAAGGTCGTGGCCATGGCACTGGTGGTGCTCGGAGCCTGCGCCTTTTCGCTCATCGCCGTTGTGCAAGGACTGCTGGCGGTGCCCATCGAAGGCTCCATCGCGCTGTTCCTCGCCGGTACCGCTCTGCACCTATTCGCCACCACCTCAATGGGGATCTTCCTCGGCACGATCGCCCGCTCGATGCCACAGTTCGGCCTGCTGCTGATGCTGGTACTGCTGCCGCTGCAGATGTTGTCCGGCGGCACGACGCCGCGCGAGAGCATGCCGGAGGTGGTCCAGGTCATTATGATGCTGGCGCCGACGACCCACTTCGTGGCGCTGGCACAGGCCATCCTCTACCGTGGCGCCGGGCTCTCCGTCGTCTGGCCGCAGTTCGCTGCACTCGCTGTGATTGGCTCGGTCCTGTTCGGCTACGTGCTCACCCGCTTTCGCAGCACGATCGGCACGATGGTATAGAGGGCAGCAACGCGCGCCCGCATCACGGTCTTTCCAGAAGCCGTGCAACTCCCGCTACATCCCCTTCTCAGTGGATGCGCGTCAGGCTGCATGCTCGTGCGAAGGCAGATGCTCAACGTCCGCCGAGCTTAGACCGGACTGAAACCGGTCAAGCAGTCGAATGCGAACCGCGCGATCAGAAAAACAATGGGGCGGGGTGGGAACGTGCAACATGTCTCCGGCAGCACCGACGGCAACGGGAAACCCTGCAACGCTCCGGAGCGCACCATCCCATTGGGTGCGAGGTCCCTGGTCGCCAGTGATCTGCACATCGTACATACCGGGACCAGGGCGTTGCAAATCGCCCAGCGGGATCGCCAGGACACCGTCACGGCGCTGTGCCTGCCCCATGATCTCCCAGTGACGTCCCAGCATTTCAGTGGCGTCCGTGATCCGGCCTTCACGAAGGGCGCAACGCACCCGGCTTGACGAAATGATATGGCCGCCGGCATCGCGCACCGGCTCAACAGCCGTCACGCCAAAGCTCCTCGTGCGCCCCAGACGGCACAGAAGATCGACATCCCCGGTACGTCGCGCTCCGAAACGGTAATCCTCGCCAACGACGACGTGGGAGACTCCCAAGGCACCGACCAACACCGCGGCAATAAACTCTTCGGCTGTCAAGCTGGCAAAGTGGCGGTCAAAGTGCTGGACCAAAGCCCCTGCAATACCGTACCGCGCGATGGCCTCCAGCTTGACCAGGGCAGGCATGAGCTTTTGTGGGGCAATGCCGGGATTGAACACCCGCCTGGGGTGCGGATCGAACGTGAGGACCACGGGATAGGCGTTCAATTCCGCCGCTCGCGCGCGCGCAACGGCCAAAAGCTTCTGATGCCCTCTGTGAACTCCATCGAAGTTCCCGATCGCCACCACGCAACGGCGCGCAGCCTCAGGAACGTCGGCAAAATGCTGAGAGATCCACATCGCCGCCCCCACATCGAGTGCGCACCGGATGACATCCGGCGCCCAATTTCGCCACAAACCGAATAAGACTATATCAACAAAGACAATCACGAATGAGTTTTCTATACTCAATTTTTACAGCCTTTTGCAATAACGCTTCCTTTCTGAAGCCCTATGTCTCGCAGCTCTATTTCATTGATTTCATAAACAACCCGACAGTCTCGCCAACCGAGCGCCTAGCCTCATCAACATGATGATGAATATCAAAGCCAAGAAGTGCGCGGGTCCGCAAATCACCCCGCACCATTCCTATGAAATATGTTGCGAATAGCCATGTGTCGGACACATTTATTTCCCTTGATTTTACGGCGCGCTCCAAACATTCCGCGGCCGCATGAACAAACCTTCCTTCAACGGTGTCATACAGAAGCTGCGCTGATTCGGGCAATCTAACAGATCGGCAAGACAGCAAGCGAAGCATGGAAATGGCGCCGCCAGATATCATCGTGTTGATGTAAGACGTCCCAATCTCCGTAAGGGCTCTACGGACTCCGAGAGCATCCAAGCCGCCAAGACACTCAGACGCGGAAAGCACTTGGCATTCATTCGCAATGACGCACCTCAACAAATGATCTTTACCTTGAAAGCGCGCGTAAACCGTTGCTTTCGACACACCGGCTGCTTTTACCACAGCGTCAATGCTGACAGCATCATAGCCAAGCGAGAAGAACAGGCACTTTGCAGAAGCGAGAATCCGATCACTGGGAGGTGTGCGCCGAGAGCGGCATGCGCGCTGATCGGCTTCCGTCGGCTTGACGTTCACGGTTGTCCCCCAAGCATCAACCCAAGCCGCCGCATCTCTCGCCATGTTCGCTACCGCCGCTATGCCGCCAGCACCACCAGCAGGTCCTTGGTCTCCACGTTGTGGCCGGGTTCGGCGACGATGCGCTCCACCATGCCGGCGCGGTCGGCGCGCACGGTGGTTTCCATCTTCATGGCCTCCAGCGACACCAGCGCGTCGCCCGCCTCCACCCGCTGGCCCGGACGCACCAGGATGGCGCTGACCAGGCCGGGCATCGGTGCGCCGACCTGGTTGGCGTCGTGGTCGTCCGCCTTGGGGGGCGCCGGCCGCGCCGGGGTGACCGAGCGGTCCGCCACCTTGATCGTGCGCGGCTGGCCGTTCAGCTCGAAGAACACGGCCCGCCGGCCCTGCTCGTCCGCCTCGCCGGTCGCCAGATAGCGCACCAGCAGCGCCTTGCCCGGCTCCAGCTCGATGCTCACCTCCTCGCCCGCCTCAAGGCCGTGGAAGAACACCGGCGTGGACAGCACCGACACGTCGCCGTAGGCGCTGCGGTGGTTGGCAAAGTCGGCGAACACCTTCGGGTACATCAGGTGCGAGGCGAGGCGCCGGTCGTCCACCGGCCCGCCTGCGGCCTTCGCCGCCTCCGCCCGTGCGGCGTCGAGGTCGAGCGGCGGCATCGCCGCCCCCGGCCGCACGGCCAGCGGCGCTTCGCCCTTCAGCACCTTGCGCTGCAGGGCCTCCGGGAAGCCGCCCGGCGGCCGGCCCAGGTCGCCGCGCATGAGCTGCACGACGGACTCGGGGAAGGCGATCTCCCGGGCCGGATCGAGCACGTCGGCCTCGCTCAAGCCGCCGCTCACCATCATCAGCGCCATGTCGCCGACCACCTTGGAGGTGGGGGTGACCTTCACGATGTCGCCGAACAGCCGGTTCACCGCGGCGTAGGCGCGCACCACCTCCTCCCAGTGCTCCTCCAGGCCGAGCGCGCGCGCCTGCTCGCGCAGGTTCGTGTACTGGCCGCCGGGCATCTCGTGCACGTAGACCTCCGACGAGCCGGCGCGGATGTCGCTCTCGAACGGCGCGTAGCCGCGGCGCACCTGCTCCCAATAGTGCGACAGCCGGGTGATGGCGGCGTCGTCCAGGCCGGTGTCGCGCGCCGTGTGCTTGAGCGCCGCGACGAGGGAGCCCAAGGGCGGCTGCGAGGTCAGCCCCGACAGGCTGTCCATGGCGGCGTCCACCGCGTCCACCCCGGCCTCCACCGCCGCCAGCACGCTGGCCGCCGAGGCGCCCGAGGTGTCGTGCGTGTGGAAGTGGACGGGCAGGCCCACCTCCTCGCGCAGGGTGCGCACCAGCAGCGCCGCGGCCGCCGGCTTGCACAGCCCGGCCATGTCCTTGATGCCCAGGACGTGCGCGCCGGCCGCCTCCAGCTCCCGGGCGAGGCCCACGTAGTACGACAGCCCGTACTTCGGCCGGCGCGGGTCGAGCAGGTCGCCGGTGTAGCAGATCGCCGCCTCGCAGATGGCGCCGGTGCCGCGCACCGCGTCGATGGCGACGCGCATGTTGTCGACCGCGTTCAGGCTGTCGAAGACGCGGAACACGTCCACCCCGCCGGCCGCCGCCTGCTCCACGAAGTGGCGCACCACGTTGTCCGGGTAGTTGGCGTAGCCCACCGCGTTGGAGGCGCGCAGCAGCATCTGCAGCAGCAGGTTCGGCATGGCGGCGCGCAGCCGCTCCAGCCGCTCCCACGGGTCCTCCTTCAGAAAGCGCATGGCGACGTCGAAGGTGGCGCCGCCCCAGCACTCCACCGAGAACAGCTGCGGCAGCAGGCGCGCGTAGGCCGGCGCCACGGCGGTGAGGTCGTGCGTGCGCACGCGGGTGGCCAGCAGCGACTGGTGGGCGTCGCGCATGGTGGTGTCGGTGACCAGCACGCGGGCTTGCTGGCGCATCCATGTGGCCACCGCCTCGGCGCCGTCCAGCGCCAAGCGCTGCTTCAGCCCCGGCGGCGGCGGGTCGAGGGTGACGACCGGGGCCTTCGGCTCGGCCGGGCGGGGAACGGCTTTCCCTTTCAGTTCCGGGTTGCCGTTGACCATCACCTCGGCGATGAAGCTCAGCAGCTTCGTGGCGCGGTCGCGGCGTGGCGGGTGCTGGAACAGCGCGGGCGTGGTGTCGATGAAGCGCGTGGTGTAGGTGCCGGCGCGGAACTGCGGGTGCGCGATCAGCGCCTCCAGGAAGGCGAGGTTGGTGGCGACGCCGCGGATGCGGAACTCGCGCAGCGCCCGGTCCATGCGGGCTATCGCCTCGTCCGGCGTCGGCGCCCAGGCGATCACCTTTTCCAGCAGGCTGTCGTAGTGGCGGGTGATCAGCGCGCCGGAAAAGGCGGTGCCGCCGTCCAGGCGGATGCCGAAGCCGTTGGCGCCGCGGTAGGCGGTGATGCGGCCATAATCGGGGATGAAGCTGTTGTCCGGGTCCTCGGTGGTGAGGCGGCACTGGATGGCGTGGCCGGTGATGCGGATGTCGGGCTGGGCGGGGACGCCGCTCTCCTCGGTGCCGATGGCGGCGCCGGCGGCTATCCGGATCTGCGCCTTGACGAGGTCGATGCCGGTGGCGACCTCGGTGATGGTGTGCTCGACCTGGATGCGGGGGTTGACCTCGATGAAGTAGAAGGCGCCGGTGTCGGCGTCCATCAGGAACTCCACCGTGCCGGCGTTGCGGTAGCCGGCGGCCTTGGCGAGCTTGAGGGCGGCGTCGCACAGCCCGGCGCGCTCGTCCGTGGTGAGGTAGACCGCGGGGGCGCGCTCGACGACCTTCTGGTTGCGGCGCTGCACGGTGCAGTCGCGCTCGAACAGGTGGACGAGATTGCCGTGCGCATCGCCCAGCACCTGCACCTCGACGTGGCGGGCGCGGCGGACGAGCTTTTCCAGGTAGACCTCGCCGTTGCCGAAGGCGGCCTGCGCCTCGCGCCGGGCAGCGGAGAGCGCGTCGGGCAGATCCCTGGCGGTTTCGACGATGCGCATGCCGCGCCCGCCGCCGCCCCAACTGGCCTTGAGCATGAGGGGGTAGCCTATGGCCTCGGCCAGCCGCGCCGCCTCCCCGGCATCGTCGGGCAGGGCGCCGGTGGCGGGCATGACCGGCACGCCGGCGGAGACGGCGAGGTTGCGCGCCGCGACCTTGTTGCCGAGCAGGCGCATGGTGTCGGACGACGGGCCGACGAAGGTGATGCCGGCGTCCTGGCAGGCGTCGGCGAAGGCCGGGTTTTCGGAGAGGAAGCCGTAGCCGGGGTGGATGGCGTCGGCGCCGGTCCGCTTGGCGACGGCGATGATGGCGTCGATGTCCAGGTAGGCCTCGATCGGCCCCTTGCCCTGGCCGATCAGGTAGCTCTCGTCCGCTTTGAAGCGGTGCAGCGCGAAGCGATCCTCGGTCGAATGGACAGCCACCGTGGGGATGCCCAGCTCGGTCGCGGCGCGGAACACGCGGATGGCGATCTCACCCCGATTGGCGGCGAGCATTTTGCGAAAAGGCGGCGTGATCATACAAACTCCCTGGATCAGTCACGCAAGCGGATATTCCGCATACTTGGACTCGCTTGGCTTCACGCGAGACCGGAACAATGAAATGTTAAAGGCCGTCCGCAGCCAGCAGATTAGGCGTTCGTAAAAAGGCTCCTTCCTGGGCATGGGCTCCATTCATCAGCACCAATCCAGCATCAGTTTAGGGAGGAACGAGGATGCGGCTATCCCAGGAAGGAGCAAGAACGATTACTGGATAGTCTTATCAAATACTGAATACCTTGCGCCACGTCGGACAAAGACTTGTTGTTCACGCGAGTTCTGCGACAGGGCCGTCGAATTGGAGGAGCGGGTCAGGAGCGGCGAAGGCGTCGACGTCGGCCGTCCCGGCGACCCGGCATCGCGTCCGGCCGGCGCGCCTTTCACACCGGCGTTCCGGTCAGGCGGAGCGCTTGTGGCCCCAGTCGCTCAGCTGCGAGTAGCTGGCGACCGTCCAGGACGCGTCGTCGATGACGATGCCGCCGTATCCGATCTCCAGGTTGAAGCCCGACGGCGTGCGGCAGTAGAAGGAGAACATGCGGTCGTTCGGGTGATGCCCCAGGCTCATCGCGATCGGCACTCCGGCCTTCTCGCAACGGTCGTAGGCCAGCCCGACATCGTCCATGGACTGGTACTGCACCATGAAGTGGTTGAGCCGCTTGGCCCCGGGCAGCTGGCCGGTGGCCAGCGAGTGGTGGCGGCCGGTGACCGTGTGGAAGAACGTCGCGTCGGCGACCAGACCCGGCGCCAGCTCCTGGCGGATGTAGTCGCTCACCCGCAGCCCTAGGACGTTGCGGTAGAAGGCGACCGAGGTCTTGTAGTCCCGGGCGACCGGCAGGATGTGGCCAACGCCGAGCGGCCCGGTCTCGAAGCCGCGGCCTTGCAGCACCGCGGAATGGAACGGCGTGCCGATGGGGGCGAGAGCCGGGCCGAAGACGAACTCGTGCGTGTAGCCGGTGGGATCCTCGCACCGGTAGAGCTTCTCGACGCGGCGGCGCTGGGCGAGCTCGCGCCCGCCGTCGCTGACCCGCACGCCGGCCTCGGCGATGCGGCGCACGAAGGCCTCGAGCGCGTCTTCGGTGGCGAACTCCCAGCCGGCGGCGGCCAGGTCGTCGTCGTCGCCGCGCTCCAGGCACAGGCGCTGCTCGTACTCGTCCATGCGCAGCAGCATCTGGGCGTCGTCGCGGCGGCCGACCTGCAGGCCGACGACGTCGACGGCGAAGCGCTCCCACTGGTCGAGGTCGCGGACGTTGAACACGATGTAGGCGAGGTTGGAAATTTCGGCCATGGCGTTTCTCCCCAAGCTGGGCCGTTCGGCGTTGCCCCCTCTAAGGCAAGCGCCGTGCCAGGAAGATGAAGGCCACGATTTGTGCGATGCAGCA